>JACLAD010001894.1_pt1 | contig 26827 bp, 10 predicted proteins | sample 8027901 | NCBI WGS metagenome assembly JACLAD01 (sample SAMN15725071, study PRJNA655200) | protist metagenome | isolation source: fluorescence activated cell sorting (FACS) single amplified genomes of... | place: Spain: Blaines Bay Microbial Observatory, Mediterranean Sea | collected 2016-07-05 | reverse complement strand
TCCCTTTACAATAACTCCGCAAGCCAGGACGGTGGGGGTATTTATGGAGTACAGTGCTCTCTTGAAGTCTGGAGATCCCAGGTTCGCGCCAATACTGCCGGAAAGAGCGGTGGTGGAGCTTCCTTATCCGGACTATCATCGATTGCCATTGGAGTGGGAATATTTGAAAACAATGTTGCCGAGAACTCAGGTGGAGCTCTGCATGCGATGCGCTGTAGGACAATGCATGTGGCGGAATCTATTTTTATGAACAATACAGCTGGCCAGGGTGGTGGAATTTTTATGTCAGCTATGCTGTCTCAGCCAATTTTCGCCGGTGTCTGCAAGATCATCTACAATCAAGCCTTCGATGGAGGTGGTGGAGGAGCAATGTGGGTTGCATCTCGCCCAGAGATCGCAGAAGAAGTAATTTTTCGATCAAACAATGCCCTTTATGGATCCAACATTGCATCAGACATAGTCTCTCTGATAACCAACCTCAACGATGGACGGCTAGGGAAAAACACGGAACCGTTGCGACCCGTTATTTCTGTAAGGATTGTCGACGCGTACGGAAACCTAGTTCGAATTCGAAATAAAGCGACCACTGTTGTGGTGAGTGGTATTTCAGGGTCTTGTATGTATCGCGATAAGTGCCCAACTGCATCGCAAGACATTTCCGGAAAGCCTGTGCGTGAAATATCTGGGATGGATGGCATGCTGAATCTCACGGGTATAGGCATGCGTGCTTGGCCTGGTAACCACACACTCAAACTGGAAGTTTTTGGGGTGGATGAGATATACAGGAGTATCACTATCGCAAACTGTAAGCACGGGGAGTTTCTCGACACACGGGATGGTCAGAATGGTGGAATATGTATCGCCTGCCCAGCGGGGTTTTGGAAAAATGATGAAGGAATTCATGCATGCGATGACTGTCCAGCCGGTTCTGCTTGCCCAACCGGCTCGTTAAAACCCATACCATGTTCTCCGGGATTCATTGCTGAGATCAGTAGAAGCGCGGTTTGTTTGCCTTGTAAGAGTGGCACATTTTCAAAGCTAAGCCAATCAACAGCGTGCGACAATTGCCCGAGTGGATATTACTCTAATCGTACTGCAATGACGAATTGCAGCGCCTGCAAGGCTGGACAGGCCGCAGCTGGCGTCAAGAACATTCAATGTACACCATGTGAACCCGGACGGTATGCAGATGTGTTGGGGGCCAAGAGCCCCTCCCGAACCATGGACGGCGTGATTTCCCTCGAAAATGCTGTGCTCGATTACTACGGAAGCTCGACCACCACTTTTCCTCTCTATTGCGAGTGCGCCCCCACCTCCATTGGCGACGCAATTGTTTATAAATCGACAGTACGATACACGAAAGTTTCGTCGCTGAAGGATGAATACAGCGGGAACCAATCTTATTACAGCTCCATAATTTTGTATCACCGACGCATTCGTAAATGTCAAGTGTTGCAACTCAGTCGGTGGAAAGCATCGGAACAGCATACCTCTGGAGTATTGTGGACTTGGACAATATTTAAAACATTGCGACTGCATGCAATTCACCACAACATCTTCACTACCGTCTGTTGTGTTTCCTAGAACAACTGCTCCTTCTCGCCCAAATGACACAGGCTCTCGCCAAAAGTGCTGACCTGGGACCAGAGCAAATTTCATTTCAATGGCTTCGTAGAAAGTATCTGCCGCGACCACGATGCTAGGGCATTGAGGTGGCAAACGATTGATGTCTCCACAGCGTTCTTCGGTTATGTTTTGTTCCACGGCATGTTGATTCTCCAACCAAACCAGTGCAGCAAATGTAACAACACCTGTGCGGACGGGATTCGGATCGGATTGATAGTCACTCGGACGGCTAAGGCCGTGGGTATTTCGTGCGAATACTCGAAAATGGTAGAGTTTGCCAGCTTCTAAGGCCGATCCAAGCCCGCCATCTTTCGGATTTCCGCGAAGAAATTCGATATACGGTGTGAATGTGCTATTTACATGCACCTCGACTTCCTCGACTTCATTCCAGACGAGGCTTGTTAGGTCACTGCATGCACTGTCAGCACTCATCTGAAACAAATAAGAGGTGATTGGACTTCCATTCCACGCGCCCCTGTAGATACGAAATACCACAGATGTGAAGTCAATGAACACCACCGACGGCTGCGGAGGAGGAGGAGGAACCCCGGAATTTCCTACTACCATTGTCCTCGACCATGGGGAGAAGGTCGTCTGATACATCAAGGGGCGGTCGAAAATGATACGGTAATCACCTCTTTGCTCAACCGTTGCCTTCATACGGAACCTGTACGCCCCCCCGGTGTACAAGTCACTCAGTAATAAAATACCTGAATCCATGAAGTCCTGCGATGTGGCTCTCAAACTGCATGTTTTGTTTTGGCACCCACACATTGGCATTTCAAATTGCGAGTAGTGACCTCGGCAGACTCGCCAGTAATTCTTGTCCGTATAACTAATACTCTGCAGTGTCTGGCATAACCCCTGGTTGTCATATGCAAGACACTGTGAATCCTCCCGAAATATTTCCACATGAAAATTCCGAGAAAGACTATTTACTAGCGCACCGATCCCCCAGAAAATTGGAGGCCTCCAGCTTAGCAGTAATTGGGAGGAGCAGCTAGCGTTTGTCACATTGATGGGAAATATGGGAGAAAGACGATGATTTACGACGGGTAAAGTTGTGCTTGGCATAGTCCTACACTCATCCGTGTACCATTCCGGCCCTCCACGCTTTAAGCATAGTTGTGTCGTCATTGAGATTGGAACTGCTCCAAGAATATCCGGTATCGACGATTTCGGCACCATGCTGGACATGTTTTTCGCCGGTGTGCCTATCGGCACAAACTGTCGTTTTAAATTAGTGTGAGTTGCAGATATTGATGAGTTGATTTGCACCTGAAGTGACGATGAAGGTAGCTCAATGGATCCCCAAATAAGCAGATCCCCGGTGTGAGGGGTGAATCCATCACCCCGCACTTCCAGACACGCTACTGCGAACTGATTCGTTTTTCTTAATTGACTCTTCGAGGAGTAACCATAAAGACACTTACTGCCCCTCCAAGAAGCGCGCAGGTTGCCTTTCTTAAAGCCAACCTGGATTTGGGGGCGTCCAATTTTCTGATTAATCCCAGTTGTCAGTACAGGCTTTTGCAGGGTGGCGCGAATTTTATCCTGCGAAGCATATACCCGTTTGGATAAGATAGCAACGATAGTAAACAAGTCTTTCGTGGTCGGTACAAACTTCCGTGGACGTGTGCCGTCGTCGTAGGTCCAGAACCCACTGCTGCTGTCGTAGTTAACACAAACGAAGTGATTTTGGTGGAAAGGCATTAACCCAGGGAAGCGTTCGTGAACCCGCTGAACAGAATGCATTAAGTATCGTCCATGATTACAGAAGACTGCGTATACTTCAGTATTGGTTTGGAACGTTACACCAGTGTCGATATCGCCGATGCTTCTTGTAATTTGCTCACTACATATCCATTCATCACGATACTGAGTGTCGGTTTGGCAGTCTACGTAGTAAGCCTCAATTGGTGCGCTCAATTCTACATTTGCAATGGGCCGCGTGTACCCCAATGTCGTCAAGAGAACGAGCTCAGTGCGCCAAACGGCCCTCATTTCATTATTGCCGCAGTACCGTGCCGGTGTTAAGGCGAATTCGTGTTGGCAAAGTGGCAAGCAATGTTGCGGCGCAACTATAGAGTTACCAAAATTGCCAGGAAACACACTTCCACACCTACAACCAGCTTCCGATATTTCAAAAAAAGGGTAGCTGCGCGATTTGCACGCAATCGCGCATGATGTAGTTGTTTGCAGACGCTTATTATCACCGCTGGCGACATTTACGTCATTGTACCAAGAAACTTCTTCAAAATTTAGCTGCATTCGGTTAAAGCAGCCCACAAACGCTTCCAAGGTAAGCCATGTTACATTGGAAACCAGATGCTTCCATGAAAAGTACCTTGACATGGAATTTATGCCCATTTCAGTGGACGTGATCGAAATCGAAATATTCCCTTTTCCAAGATTGCTTGAATCGACTTCCCATTTTCCGGATAAGGATTCTTGTATTGTATGCAGCGAGCCAGAGGTCCAGAAAAAAAACCGTTCCGAGCACATGAAATAAGAACATATGGAAATCGACATCCTGTGAGCCTGCAGTGGGTCTGCTACTGTTACATTTACAAAAGCAAGCATTCCTGACTGTGTAACGTTTGCAATAAATTCGGTCTCCATGGAGCAGTCATAGGCAAAACAGCGCTGCATTCGTATGTGCGCCTCCAGTAGATCTTCATAATGTTGCGAAAAGACAGCATGACCGTGGATGCCGCGCGGAACCACGAAAAGCGTCTCCACCTCGAGTGAATATACGCGTCTAGAAGTGTCGGTCGCAAAGGCCCGCACATGTTTAATTTCTGGCAATGCTGGTGTTGTGCTCCCTTCTATCGACGCAGAGCAATCGGTATACCCCTGCCGGCACAGCTGCGCATTAAATAGAAGAGGTTCCCGGTAGAAGTGAAGCGGATTTTCAACCACAAAACTTACGTTCTGGGATTTCCCTGGCGTTATATTTACGAGTTTCGATAAGCTGCCTCCACTCTTTGTGATTTTGTTCACTTTCACCTCTAGTCTACTGATACCGACCAACACCCGCTTTTGGTATGGACCAACAAGACCTATTCGTATGGCATTATGATCAGGGGATGAACTTGACTCGGTCGGTATAACAGATTGCATTTGAATTTTACGCGAGCACCGGGGATACTTTGCCAGAATAGAAGTTGGCTCCAATGATTCGTAACCAGGTCTTGCGTCAGTCCTAAACGTGTCAAGTATCGTCACCTTATTATCATATACCATATAGGCGTCAAGATTTTCGCATTTAAGGAGCTTCGAAGAGCAAATCTTGCCATCATCCAGTGTCCAGACCGTGGCATCGTTCAATTTAACATACAGGAGAAAGTCACGATTTTCTTTATTCCAATCGCCGAAAAACCACAGATCAAATTGAATGTCAACTAAACGCAGATGCACATCTGAAACCAGAGAAGGAGACGATGTCGAGGTTGCAGGGATAGCAAATTGATGTACAGCTTCCCATGGACCAGAGATATCGAAGGGACCAACTATTGGTGCTAAATTCCGTGGCCAGTCTACATGCGCGTCGTAGGTGGCTGGAATGCTGGAATTGTCTGGAAAGAAAAAGACATATGGCTGAAGGGGCCTCCCGGTTAAGATGTTTAGATTTTTGAAAATTGCAACTCCATAACAAGAGTGCCTATAGTTTTCCTCCTCCGCGACATACACCGCGGGCCCAAAGCAGCAGGCATCTTCAATGCGATCCTCAAAAGTAAAGCTTAAATCAGAGCGATCTATGCACCCGCAAGCTTGTGGACGGTTGTGTTTATGGTACTTGAACGGATATCTTAACCAGCTGTAAGTGTACTGCCTTCTTCCGTTGCACAACCCAAGGGAGCTACACTGCCCAGGAACAAAACCACGGCAAAAAGAGTAATCCATGTCTGGTTCACACAGTGCTGCAACACGATAGCAGCCAACATATTCTTGGTCGTGTGGTGGCGCTGTTCCTGCGTCAGAACGATTAACACCATGGCATGTGGTTTTTTGCAATTTTTCCATCCACTGACCCGAACTCACATTATACAGATGCATGTTGCAAAGTGTGGTGTCAAAAACAAAGTCCTTTATCACACTATCAGTTGTTTGTATCTGGCCCGAGCACCACCCATTGATGGTTCCGTCGAAAAACTTGCTACTGAAGTGCACACCGGATCCTACGATTTCGTCTACACCGTTGCTGTATTTGCCAAACATTTCCTCGCAGCTGACAAACACATCCGAGTTCTTACCAGCAATGAAATGCGGAGAAAAGTCGCTAAATTTTCCAATTTCGTAGTTTCTTGGTCGCAGAAACCACTCCCCGAATGCTTCAATATGGGCAATGTCAGTTTTCCAAGGCTGATCCGATGTACGTTGGCGGAAAATTGGTAAAACAGTGCTTTTATTAAGATGATATTCCAGGGGCTTTGATTTCCTAAAGAAGGAGACGTCTGGAGTATCGCTTCCGCTGAGCAACGTCTCTGTCCATACTGTATAAAACGGATAAAAGCTACATTTTGTCGCATGTTTATCTGCTCGTCTACATCGCTTCCCAACAATAAACGTCTGGCATTGCAAGTCGAGAATATTATCCCCATCCAAATCAAGTGAACGAATAATGTAAGACGGATTGAACGGACAAAACACTTCACGTGCAGATGTGTAGGGGGGGGACACTTCGATGGCATACCAATGAGTTCTGTTCTCAGCGCAGGTAGTTGAAGTTACGGAAGGTTCCGTAGAATTCTTCAAAAATAAGGAAGGTTTTTGATAATGGCATGCGCATTGCAGAGCAGTTCCCTTACCCTCATCGTATGCTAGATATCGATGTAAGTTACTTTCGTCAACAAGATTCGTTGGCGCACAGTCCTGTAGCGCAAAATATTCGTAACGATGCTCGCGACATTCCAGGAAACAACTATCACGTATAAAGCCATAGTCGCCTTGGTATACGCTCATAGATCTCGCTGCGACTGTTAGTCCCGACGAAGATCCTAGGTAACTAATACGCAGCGCGGGATCAAGCGTGCGTCCATTTGTGGAATTTTCAAATTTACGGATTTCACGAAATTTTGATCCCCATTTTGAGTGCGGCGATAATGATTTCTGTCCGGGTCGCTCAAGAACACTTCTCGCACTATCTATCCTGGAATCCAATTTAAAGCACGCCTCCGATGCAGCCTTACTAGTTTGTACTAGTCTGAACGTTCCCATCTCTGATGATGCGAGGGAAGAAATATGAAAAGTTGAACTCTGGAGAACGTTGACCCATGCTCCTAGCTGAAATTTCCAAATAAGCAACGTTTCATTCGTATTCTGCGTGAAAACAATTACATGACTCTCATTATTCATGCGCTCACACAGCCAACGTGATCGTTTCCGTGAATTTCTATAAGTCATTTGCCAGTGGCAGGGTTGCAGTAGCCGCTTATCCGGCTCCAAAAAGCCCCGAGGATATGCAGAGAATATTCTAGCCAATAACTTGGATGTTGAAGGCAAGGCAATAAAGACGATGTCGTCGACAGCGCTATACCTACCGCCGATTGAAATATTGATCCATGACACGTTTGGGATTTTTGACAATGTAGGAAAAGGAAAACAATCACCGAGGCTAGTAATCCTTCCAAAATACGGATTCCTCGCATTGGGCTCAATTCCTACGATCATTTCATTTGTGCAGCTAGGTTCACCTTGCATTGCTAGACTATGAGCGCCATCAGCACCAAAAGAAAATGTTTTTCCTGATGAGGTATGGAAGCTGAAGGAATTTGCGATAGCAGTATCATTTTCGGTGAGAAAACGAACTTCTTGAAGTCCCAATCTACCCCGATACTGGAGCTCCCATACTTCACTGCCTCGTTGCGAAATTATATCATTGCAAAATCGTGTTCCGAAAATCCGGCCCTCACCGGATGTTCTAGCTCCTTCAACACAATTCAGCAACAAGCCATTGTTTGTTTTGATGTATGATTTTGGAACTCCCATTAGCCAGCATATTGGTGTGTGATATGCACTACTGTACTCAACTCGATAGCAGGCACTCATTTCTAGGCAGCGCCGCCAGCATTCTTCCAGGGAAACGCTATCTTCAGGTTTTTGTGCTACTTGTGCAGTCGTATTGCCTGTTTCATTGCACACAGTCATGTTATACGGCACACGCTCTGTGAGTGTAGCATTTGAGCAGGTTCTTCTAATGGTTACATTAGTTCCATTCCAAACGCGCAACTGCGTCCCGTTGGAGCAATTAGACTGTGAGAGCAAAATGTCTTTAATAATTTCTGTTCCATTAGAGTTCCCTGCAATGATTTCCTCTACCATGCGAGTGGCCAATTTCGTGACATTGCGTCCGACAGTGACGTTCGTGAGCGTACAAATCGAGGTATTGAAGAATTTGACTGCATTGATCCTGTTGTTCTCTTTACCAGAGCTGCATCGATCGGAAATAGATTGGCCATTTTCCCACGCTCCACACCAGCGCACGCTACAATTTCTGCACACGCGCTTCCACTGTTGTGCGTTGCTGAGATTCCCCGCAGAACTCTTTATTGTCATATTTATAGCCACGACAGTTTTTGCACCGGTCGAAAAAGGCATCATATGAGGTTCGCAATCATCAGGAATGTCCAACGTGAAGTGATTGAATAGATGAGAATGGTCATCCGACTCGTAACGTACATGTATGGATGCGGTGTTTGCACTTGAGTAGCTAGAACATAAGTTGACGAATCGAATTGCGCGAAGGGGCCTGGGTTTCACTAAAACAAGTCTCGCAGCTAGTTCCACTACCTTACCCCCCGAAGTATTCCGCAGGTTCATTTCCCAGCTTTCTCCCTGGCCGGCGTAAAATCCAGTCGCCACATACTCGATTGCAGAACTTACTTTTTCCCCCACAAACCCATCCTCTGCTCGGGGGAGAGGCATGTTTCCTGAACTTGAGCAGGGAGCCGCCATAAATGCACAGCGGAAAAACACACGCGCGTTGGAGAAGGAGCGACCGTTTCCGTCTTCCGACATGCCTCTATTCCAGGCGACTGCTCCAGTGATCGCATCATTTTTAGACGCCATAGTAGCAGCGGAGCAGCGTATTGCGTGGCGTCCACGGCGCCATCGGGATATGTTCGTGTAAACCATCTCTATTTTATTCCACGCATCTGCACCTGACGTGTTGCGGCGCATCACTCTATCGTATATTCGCAATGGAGGTAGACTGTCGCAGACATGGTGGCAGACAAGATGAACTCCAAAATTCGACGCGTAATACGTGTCAGGAAACCATAGCCAGAAGCGAATCCGTACAACCGTTGAAATTGAAACCCGGTCTCGGCCATTGTCTAAATGAATCTGGGAAATATGTGTGTTTTGTCCATCTCGAGGTCGGGGTGGGACCTCAACAGTGCTATTTGTCTTAGCGGAAACATCGGGGGCACTTTGTACACTGACGTACTGACAAGTACCTAGCGCATCGCAAAGGGCTTGAGCAGCGATTAAACATGTCGATGATTCATCTAGATCTTGGCATCGTATTGCATGACTCGCATGTGTGCATGCGACTTTCTCTGCAATTCGATACGCGTATTGCCAGGGAAACTGTCTAGTCGGTCTTCTTGAGTCGACAAGCTCGGTTGATGCGTTAGATAAAGTGAATCCAGCACGGAGTGTTATTGCTGGTCCAAGAGCCCACCCAAGGGAGTCTCCTGACAATCCGGCGTGAATTCTGCATTCTATGCCCGTCAGAGCCCTTGTGTATACACTAAGATCTCCAACACTTCCTCGCAGGCCGTACTGCGAGGCTGGCGCAGAAAAAATGGAGTTCACTAGTTCTTGGCATTCGCATGACTCATACTCAGGACACACGCTGCCGATCCTTTGCGAGTTAAGCCATCCTCCGGAGGTTCGATCCTGTCCGGCAACTCGCCAGTATCCGTGACATGTTTCATGACTGCCGATGCTCTTCCAGTCTGACACGTGCGCAGAACCAGCAATGACTGTAAGATCTGACGTAAACTTTGACAAAGAGCTACGAGCAGTGGATCGGGTCGGAGCGGGATTGCCATTATCCAACGCAGCTGCGTCCAAGTATAGAGATGTGTATTTCATGCCACCTGTCTCTTCACCAATGACGACGCAAACGTGATGCCACTCTTTGCCTGATAATGTTTTCCCAAACGTTGTGCTTACTTCTGTATCAGGCGAAACCACCGATAGCCATGCGTCCTTCTCCGACTGCGAGGTACTGCTTGGCAGCTCGTTTACAGTAGCAACTTTCCAATCCGCAGGAACGTCATGTATAAAGGCGATTTCATAATTTGACACAATCTGTGTCGTATCGACTCTCTCAAGGCTCGATATCCCACTGCAATTATAACCAGGTTCTCCCAAGCCACTTTCACGGAGGACAATGTTGTCAAGATCGAAATCGCCGTGGCTTTGAAACGTGAGCACTGGGTTACCTTCAAAAGTTTCATCTTCCATGTCATTCCATGCCACCAAACCTACCTGTACGCAGAAATATACCCACTTTCGTCCCTGGCTAGACACGACAGTCGTACTGCGCCCTTGAGTGTCGGACGCACCTAACGTCGAGTACAACTGTAGTTCAATTTCAATTTGGAAGGCCGTATCCACAGCAGTACGAATTGCCCCACACACAAATGGAAGGTTGTCTCCTATCTTTAGAGTGAGAATATAGGACATGCGAAGCGTCAAATTGACATTTCTCCCACCACTCATTACACGAAGACAAGACGTTCCATTGTATGGATTTTCACAGTCAATACCAATAGTCGAATTCTCAACAGACGTATTTTGTGACAAAACTTCCTTGCGCCTTGGATTTGCGTCGAACGCCGCTAGTAATGCGACGGGCTGCATCGCATCACTCCTGTAGCTAATTTTCATGGCAGTGTAGCTGTCGCCAAGCGATGATTTCACCAGCTGGGCGCAAGCTTCTGGTGTCACGACATGCCCAAGTTCCTCCATATCACATATTCCCAAAGCACCACTGCACTGCGGTATATTACTTCTCAAAACCGGAGTACAGTAAGCAGATCTTTTGCTGAGCGAATATTGTAACTGGTACAAGTCCTCGTCTGGGCAACTTGCGTCTGTGATACCTTCAAGTGGCCAAACCTGTCGTTGGCGTTTGGAAGTTGTTCCCAAGGCAAACGTGAATGGAACAGCAGCCATGTCATAACAGTAGATTGTCAAATCCTGACCCCAGCCTTTCGCCTCGTCAGTCCTCTGCACTCTGATGCGCTTACTCTCTCTGCCGGCCTCGGTTATGACTTTAATTTCAAAGACGTCGTCCCAAACGCTTACACTGGCGCTCGCCTCCTCTTTACTGACATGCACCTGTGGAACCGCCTGGAGCGTGGGCTTATTACTGGTCCACGACCGGTGAGCAACGTGGCATGAAACAATATCGACGCTCGGAGATGCTATATCGACGACATTTTCCTCGCTTGGTCCGACATGTACTGTAGTGCCGCATCGTGTGAACGAGTTGTTGCCCTGCTTGCATCTAGCTGCTCCATGCGGAGATGGAATTGTGGCGCTAAGTATGATATTGTGTGATGATGTGTTTTCAATACGAGTCCACATGCATGCGGTTAGTTCATCAATGTCTTCCACGTGACCAGCATCGAGCTGCGAGCGGTGCAGAGCAAATGGCCGAGGGACTGCGGCTTGCAACGCGTCGAAGGTCTGATTTTCATGCACATGAGGCACAAAACGTGGGCGCTGGGACTGGAAACTTTGCCCATCCACCAGTGTGGACGCGGGATCAGTAGCTTCCGATGTGTTCCAGCCTACGGTGGAAGTTTTCTGCACTTTCACCACTCGATCGCCCAGGTCCAAAGTTGTCTGACGGTCTGTTGTTGAGTTGAAGCTGGTGATGTGTTCGAAAATACCCCCCCCGTATACGTCTAGACCAACCCGGCCCGAGAGGGGCAGCATGATTCCCTGGGACGTGCTAAGGAAAGCGCGTATGCTGTGCGTTTTGTTGAAATGTTCAACCGCGACCCGAAAGTTCAAAAGTCTCTCCGACGCATTAAGACGGGGAAGATCAGGAGTGATGCACCCATGTCCCCCGTGCGTTTCTTTGCTCCAGTGACCGACGCCGGCGTGCGCCGACTTGAGAGACATGCTGAGCTTGCATTCTTGCGAGCAAACTACACAAAGCGTAAGTGGATCATTTACAAGGACGTCGCGAAGCTCAAGTGTGCCAGAGTGCGACGCAGGAAGTGTCAAATTATGCTCTGCGTATGCAGTCCAGGGAATCCCCGACGGAAAAATCGCATATGTTCCATCAGTATACCAAAAAACGAGAGAATCGATTCCATCATCGCCGCCTCTCGCTGCAGTGGCCATTGTTGCGGATACGTGGGACACCAACGTGTTACGACCAATATAATTCAGCACAGGCCTCCGTACACCGTCAATGCAAATGGATACATTACCACTTTTCTCCACAGCCACTGCAAAATGATGCCATCGGTCGGTCTGAAACACTGCATCGCGGGTCCTCACCTGGCGTACGAATTGATCTGATAAGCGGACGAGGAAGCTAAGGCCACCCTTGACGACAGGGTCGCTCTGTACATACATGTATTCTCCATGTATCCCAGCAGCACGGAGGAGAATAGCCCCCGTTTCAATTTTTTGTTGCGGCCAGCTGATCCACATCGACACTGCAAAACCCTGCCCGCTCTCTGGAAACGGTGCGGTTGGGAAATCATGAAGCTCGGCCATGTCTTCGAACATCGCATCGTGAAAGTAGAGTGCATTTTCTCCGGAAGGAAAAGTGGTATCTATGTCCCATTCCCTGTCCCTCCACATGACCGCACGGCCACTCGTAACCGAGTCTGCACGGAGAGTGAAGCATCCTTCTTGTGTCCCGTCCACCGCACATCTGTAGTGGAGCTCGCTGCTATTAAAAACCACGTTTGCAAGCCTACTAAGATTTGTTAGATACATCGTCACGTTGCTGGAAGATTCTATTATTGCGTGAAACGAACGAGGCTGTGCCGAAAGTGGGGAATGGTATATTTTTGCGGCCCACCAGCTATGCGTATATCCCGCATGAAACGGACTCCCAAAAACGTCAAGATGTGTGCTGTTGTCATGCAAGGCTGGGCCGCTGATAGAAAACTCGGACGAAAATTTTGCCGGCAGAGTGGCATCCACAGCTGCGCCCGCAATATGATCGACAAGAACTTTGCTTCCTGGCGTAGAATTTACTACGGAGACACTAGCGCCTCCAATCACAGCTCTCGCAAGCTGGTCCGCCGCGGAACGGGAAGTCTCAAGAGTACGAAAATCTGATTTGACATGCGGACCTAAGACTTTGTAATTCATCATTGGAAAGACGAATTTCGGTGCGACAGGAAAGTCAAACGACCGTTCCGTTGAAAACTTGCTGCTCGCGCAAACGAACTCGGTATCGACAAATCCTCGAATGAACCAACGGTCGGCTCTCAAACCTGTTAAGCACATGGCGCGGTCTAGCGCAATATTATCCGCACGGTCGGCCGTTGGATGCTGTGGACCATGCCCGTAAGCAGCGAAGCAGCGGACGGTGTAGAGGCCCTCCACACAAGACGAACCTAGGGAGAGTTGAATAGTCCTGCGGATGGCCTCTCCAGAAATGTTCCGCACATGTGAGATTGAGTGGTGGGCGAGACTTGACGCCGAAAATATTTGCTGGTGTGGGCTCGCAATGCTTGGACTACATTTTCGGACGACGCATCGATAACCGTCAGATCCGCAGTGGGATGTACTGTTCAAATCGTTGAAATAAATGCGCGTTCGCAAGTTATTTTGCTCATCAACACGGGAAATGCACCCAGGCGGCAAAGTCGAGTTGCTCCTGATTCCCTCCCAGGATCTCAGAGTAGGATCAGTCTGCGTCACGGCATAGCAGTGCGAATGTACTGTGGTGGCGCACCACTTGGTATCTCCTTCCTTCAGCCTGATGACTTCCCAGAGTGGGGCATCTGTGGCCAGGAAACCATATTTGTCGGGCTCATCCTTGAGTAAGTCGTACAACTTGATAGGAGGTATTGCTTCGTCGAGGTCAGAGCCAACTTTGAGCGTGTGGCATTCAAGAAAGGCGCTACCTGGTCCTTCTACGCCCGGAGGAGGGACGAATTTCTCCATGGTTAGACTCAAACTGAGCATCCCGTTTTGTGTACTCTCTCGCAACGTCGACGATAGTTTCAGCTCCGACCCGCTTTCGAACGCGCTGCAATTCTGAACGCCCCAAGGCACGCTAGGAATGTGCGGAAGTCGCACAACACTCTTCACTGCGCATAAATATTTGGTGACATCTCCGCAGAGTTCATGGTTGTCTAGAATGTGGCCGACCGGCAAATTATACGGGTAGACGATGGACCGTCGCAACACATATTCTAGTGCGAAGAGCTTGGGAGTAAGATCGATGCTGCTCGTCACCCCGTTACTTACGTTGAAAATATCGGCATGTACTTCGAGCAGGTCGGAGCTTGCGTCTGCCCAGTCAAGATAATCACCTCTACTCCAGTAATACGGCGGAGAGTCCGTTACAAAAACTGCCCAACTGTCTAAAGTTTTCGTGCATCTGTGAAATGAGGGTTGATTCTGTAAAAAATTCCTTGTGTATGCCTGATGACACCGCCCAACCGGATTACAATTCTGTGTCGACAAATGCACACCGTAGTTGAATAACGTAACGGGCTCCACACAGGTACAGAGTGTTGCGTTTCCTACTTGTTTTAACTGCATGATGAATCGGAATGGATAAACCCACAAGCTGCTGCATTGAAGATCGCATTCGTGCTGAATTTTTTCCAGCATCTCGATATCATCACTATCTCTCCAGAATTTTTCTATCCAAAATGTGCGGCGAATTCTTCTATTCGCTAGCATCGGACTTTCAAAGCAATACTTGTACACGTATTTTGTGGGACTGTTATGCTCCAGGTAAGCCAGCTGCAAGCGTGTCGTACTGTTGGCAGTCGTCTTTCTGTATTGTGAAGGCGTTTGAACCGTATACGGCAGGCAACGATTGTACTTGAGTTTTTGAGTCCGCCCTGACAGGTCAGGTTGTAGCCAACCCAGAGTGGCGTTCACTGCCGAGCTGGTTTCACCAGCCGCAATTTCGACATCGATTTTGGTGCTGCTTTCACCAGCTCTACTGACACCGCGAAATTGAAACCTGGGGAAGTGGGCATTCTGCGCTGCACTGGCGAAATGGAGAAATAGTACGTATACGAACGGAACAAGCCTCACCCAGGTACGAAGACACCCTGTGCACTGGTCATCACGTTGCAGCGCGTTCGCCCGTGCCATTCTGTATTATTTTCAGCTACCTAAAAATTCAACTACAGCCATTACATGATAGCTCCTCCCGCCCCCTTCACCCGATAGCTCTATGCCAACGCAGATGCTGCTGACTGGAACAACACGGTACAAAAACAGCACAGAAACAGCGTGGCCATATATAAGTTCTCACTCTACAGTACTCCAGTCGCCACAGCGCAGTGGTCAACGCAAAGCATTGCGAAACGAAAATACGCGAGCAAGTTTCAGCCTTGCTGAGAATCCTTCGATTCTTTCAATTCCTGCTGTCGCGCAGCGGCGTGCTTTTCTTGGGGGGGGGTGCGCCGCGAGTCGACAGCGGACAGTGGCAAAGCCGCCAGCACTGGCGCAGACCGTCACTGGACCGGCAGACTTAGACTAAGACTTTAACTTGAGTTGCCTGAGTGTGGACATCTCTCGAGGTTTAAATTAGGAGAGGTAGTTAAAATAGGAGCGAACGCCCCCGCGCGATGGAGAAATAAAATTTGGGTCTATCCCTTAGTCGTAAGATGGTGCATCTTACTTTTTAAAAGTTCCGTCGTATTAAAGTAATACACATTACTAATTATTTTATTACTTAATTGTAAATAAGATTCATTAAAGTAACAATTAAGATTGTCTAAGTTAGCGGCATCTCCGGTAGCTTACAGTAGCGTGAATTGCACCTACGACAAAGGCCCTGTCCCTGTGGTCGCTTGGACCGATACTGAGTAGTCTACAGTACGCACGTACGTTTTGATACACCACGCAAAAATTGAGCGGGCAGAGAGAAGTTCTTCTGCCAATTTCCTTCCAGAAGGGCTCCGGAGTGTTAATTTCGGCGGTAGAGGATTCCGTTCGGCAAGTAGGGATTACATCGATGTCCTCCCGGCGCTCAGAGACGATCCTCTCCGTTTTCGCATATCATATTCGACGAGTCTTGCTGTCACATCAAAAGGGTCTCCTATTCCAAGTCTTTTTCTCTTCTCTCCCACTTCGCCGAACCTCACCGACCCCGCCCCTTTTTTTTCTCGATCGACTCACACACAAACTCTCACTCACTCTCTCTCTCTCTCTCTCTCTCTCTCTCTCTACATTTAAATAAAAAACCGCTGGTCTCTCCGCCTGCCACTGCTGTCCCACTGCCGTTTGCATACGAAACACGCAACTTGCAACAAGAGAAACCCAGGCAACCCGCACGCTGCCGCCAGACGCCCGCATGGGAGGTGCTGCATCTAAAGCGCAGAAGAAAGATGCTGGCAATATGTCCGAAGCTGCTCCAAGTCAGGACTATGTGAATAAGCAGCAGGCGATGCGCCTTCTCGCGCAGAAGAAACTTGCTTGGGGAGATGAAACTGAAGAGGCTTGGAATAGTCTACTGGAGCGGAAGGGGGTGGCGCGTCACAGTGGCAACGGTGCAGAATCTTCCGTGCTTGTAGTTAAATTTGCTGACGTCGCGGAGACATTCAGCATGCTGGAAAGTCTTCTGCTACCAACAGCAAACCAGGAAAATTTTTCTTCCCAGCTTTGGGAACCGACGTCTGCGGTGAAGTCAAAAATGAAGGTGCCTGCCGACAGTACTTCGGGAAATTCGGACCACCCAACAGTGCCTCTCGTCGTTCGAAACGGCACACACAAAGTTTCCCGTGGAACAACTTCGCTCCTTGAGCAAGTCGGGGGTGTTGACAAGATCCTAGCAGTCACGACATTATTCTATGAGAAAATGTTTCGGGACAGACATCTTCAGCAGTTTGTGGAAAATCAAGACGACCCCCATCCAGAGCGCTTGGCTAACTGGATAGCAGAAAAGATGAGCGGTACACCATACTGGTCAAGCGAGTTGCCTTCGCGAACGGAGCCGCCGCACGACCGCTCGTCCGCCCACTACAAGGCTTGGAACTCCAACAAGCGGAGTGAACATCGCCGCGGCGACCATTTCAAACTCGATGATGCCATCATGTGGATGCGTCTAATGTTTTGGTCTTGCCGAGACGCTGGTTTCGAAGAAAATTCTACTTTTATGAAGTGGTACGTCCAGTTCATTGCCCATTTCATGAGAGTCTATGAAAGACGAGCGCCACCGTTCGCAGAAGAAGCAATGCTGTGGAGCAGAGCCCCAGAGAACATTGCGAGATACGAGACGGACGGCTTTCTTATGAAGGACGTGATTGGCATGCGCTAGCTACACGAGTGCACCTCAGAGTCTGATCTTACAGGACTCTTGTTATTATATCATCGTGGGCAAATCACGTAAATGGCAGGAGAGATGTCGAAGCTTCGAACACACACAGCGAGTGTTTTGTGTGAAAATTCGAAAGCAAACACATGTGACAACAGTTATGAACACACCGTAATGTACATTACTATTCATTAGACAACTTTGACAACTAAATTTAAATTATTACGGTTTACGGTGTGGCGCGTGTGTGTGTGTGTGTGTCTCTCGTCTGATCTCTCTGTCTGTCTCTCTCTGTGTGTCTCTCTCTCTCTCTGCCGCCGCGAGCGCTCGACATGTCCGTCGTCCAGCCGAGTCCATACGCCGTGGAGGAAGGCTGCGGTCGGATTCCCGAGTGTTTGTCGCGGACTAAGGAGCCTGACAAATTTATAAGAAAGACTGAAAGCTTGGGACTCGGTATGGACTCCGTTCTGAGTGCTGAGGGAAAAGGAGTGAGGGCCGTTACCTCACCCACAATGGACGGGCTGTTTTACGGGGAGCGATATCATCGAGCGAAGTGCCGAGTGGCTGCAGCCGCCACCGGGAAGGGGATTCATAGCAGCTGGGAGGAAGCGCGTGGTGAAATGCAGACGGAAGTGAGATTTAATTCATGTGCATTTTGCAAGACGTTCTGGATTGAGCTTTTCCCCACTTGTATAGCGGGCGCGGTTGTTGCTTTATGCTCTGGTATGAACGAGGCAAAGAATCGTGACCTTTTCCAACTACCTATAGATATCATTATTCACGGGTCAGTATATTTCGTGACGATTGCGACCCTAGTGTATCAGCCTGATGATGTGAGCGCATACGATATAGGGACGCTGTGGGCGTTCCTGGTGTGCAGGTCACTCACTATTGCAACCAAGTATGCATTTTATGGAGACACTGACTTGTATGATAAGGAAGTTGGAATTCAAAGCAAGTTCTACGGCTCCACCGGCCGGCTTCACAGAAATCTAGCAAGCGAAATTACCTTTAACATGTCTGGCAGGCAAAATGCTGTACTAGCCGAAGCGCTCTACTCTTCAAGCGTCCGGCGGGACGTTGATCTATCCTTCGCAACGGTCCAATTTGACTCTTCAGAACATGCTGAGTCTGTTCTCATGATAGTAAAAATTGCAATGCAGGATATTCTCCACGCCGAGGAGGACGAGAAGGCCCAGCACCACGAAGAGGGGAAGGCTAAAAACAAAAACGGAATATCGCGCAACACCTACCAAAATAGAGAGGAGATAGATGAGCACCTGCGGTCCTCGGAACTTCTCACCCACCACAAGTTTGGACGCCGCAAAGCTCAGTTGCATCCATACCAGTTGGAAGAATCTAATGTGTCAATTGGTGGCTTGCAAAGTGCCCCCTCACTCGCAGGTCTCTTTGCCCACTTAACTCGATTACATATGACAAGTATCGAAAAAATGGCAAAGTGTGGAAAGCTTCCCGCCAGTATTGTCGCTTATCATTCCCTTCTTCTCTGCTATGCGATACCGAAAGCAAGAGGTCAGAGACGTTTCCTCGTCTCCGTGCTTGTAGGTCTATCTGTTTCTTTCACACCCGCAGTTGCTAACTTGGTCATGGGCTTGCCTGCCTTCGGGAGATCATCGATATCGAAAGCCATTTTAATCTACGGGCTCTTTGCTTTCACTTTTTGGTTTTTTATCATGTGGTACTACGGCTACGCCCCCTCGGTGTTCTACACTCAGCATTTGAACGTGGAGAGATATCTGCACTCTATGCTGGCAGGTAAGCATGATACACATAGTTTTCAACCCACTTCTGCTCAGCGCAAATTTTGGCGGGCCAAGATATTGAGCAGTGACATTTATGCAGACGGGGTACGCGGTACTGCGCAGAAACTCTCCGGAAATCTTTGGTGGCAGCCGCCTTGGTTAAATATGTCAATTCCTGAGAACATTGTTGCATTTGCGGCTATCCGACGCGTCGTGCACGGTGGCAACTTCGCTCCCATTCTGCAAGTGCGCTTCAACTGCTACCTTTTTTTCTCGTTCGGTGTCGTGCTCATTGATGCAGCTTTACATAATTTTGCTATTGTTTTCGACGAGGATCACACGGTTCTAGCATCTAAATTTGCAGCCACGGTCAGGCTTTTGTCGATGTGCGTCGTTTTCCTCTGGCAACTTTCAGTCTGCCATTTGTTGAATCGGTACACAGATTTCCATTCGTCGGAGATCTCGCGAGGGCGAATGAGCAACCTAGCACTGGCATTTCATGAGACGGATTCAGCGCGGCAGGCAACCCTCATGCGTGCCGCATTTTTTCTTGAATCCCTCGAGACCGCGATTCGCAACGACGACGCTGCAAACCCTGTTCGAATTATGTTTCTACGTGCTCACATTGGAGTATTATCTTTGCTTGGATCTGTGCTTGGGGTCGTGTTGTATTTTGATTTGATTAATTTGACGCGTGCATACGCGTGAAGAAGAAATAAACGGTTTGGGATTTCTAATTTCATTTCGGTTTCGGTATATGGTATATGGTATATGATATTATGGTATATTGCAGGTATTAATTATACATTATACATTCTCGTCTCAAAACGTTTCACTATTTCACTAATTTGATATTTTGATATTTGATATTGACTGGTACTGGTACTGGTACTGTGGTACATTAAATCATAATATCACATTTATCACTTATCACTGATAAGGATAACAATTATATTTAATATATTTAATATCACATATCACTATCACTATCACTATCAATATCACATCTGGTATACATATATTAGATATATTTGTACGATGTGCGTAAATAAAAATGTTTGGCTCCGGGCTCCAGGTTTAGATTTTTTTGGGGGGAGGCACACCCAGTTTTGAGTTTTGGCATCATTGTGTTTATTCTGTCTCCGTCTCGCTCTAATAATTCAAGATTCAAGTAAAGATATGATTAGTTGGAGCCAAGAGAGGCCTTGACCTGGCGGTATTTCTCCTCGTCGATCTCAAATACGCAGCAGTCATGGTCATGGTGGTTCATCAAACCTATGGCTTGCATGAATGAAAGAACGACCGTCGGTCCCATAAACTTGAAACCTTTCGCTTTCAGAGCTTTGGAAAGCTCACAAACCGTCTTCGTGGGGTGCACGGCATCACTTTGCGTTCTTTTCTCATACTGCTTGTTGTCGAACGTTGACCTCATGTGTGTGCCGCTTGGAGATGAGCGTACACGCAGCCTCTCGTCGTCGCTTTCTGGAGAATACTGCCACAAAAATCGAACAAATGAACCACTCCCCGTTTCCTCTTCCATTGCAATAATACGCCTCGCATTTTCGATCACAGCGTTGATCTTTGTCTTGTTGCGAATTATGCCTTTGTTTTCTCTCAGTCCCTCCACTTGCTTTGCGTCGAAGCGAGCGACCTTAAAAGGGTCGAAGCCCGCAAAAGCATGTCTAAATGCGGCTCTCTTGTTGAAGACACACTTCCATGTCAATCCGCATTGCATTAACTGCAGTGTTTGGCTCTCAAAAATTGCCTCCAAGGACGTCTCCGGACTTCCCCATACGTTATCGTGGTAGGCCGCCATTTCTAGGGAGGATGTGCCCCAGCAGCGCTTGCCCCCACTATGCTCCCTATATGCGCTCACTCCTGCGGCTCCTACGGCTCCATTGGCACGACTCGTGTATCTTCCGTCTTTCCGCAATGACGCTTGGGATTTCTTGCTGCGTTGCCTCTTGGGCTCGGCTGCTGGTCCTCGCGCCGCTCCTTTTCGTTTGCGCTTCGGCATATTGTATTAATATTCTGTGGACGGCTCTTTTCGTGAATACTGTATATAGATCGAGACGAGAGAGCGGCGAACTTCGCCCAGACTTCTCGCCCCGGTAAGAAGTCCGCACGAATGAGACGCTCTCTCTCTCTCTCTCTCTCTCTCTCTCTCTCTCTCTCTCTCTCTCTTTCTCTGTGTGTGTGTGTGTGTTGTGTGTGTGTGTGATTTTGTGTGTGTGTGTGGAGAGAGAGAGAGAGAGAGACCACACCTTAAAACCTCTCTCTCGCTCTCTCTCTCGTCTATATAACTAATATTTATTTAAGGCAATTTGCCTCTTGTAATGTTTATTATGTTACGTTAATGAATTTTATTTACAATTAAGGAATCAAATATGTAGTAATGTATATATTGTTACGTGAAAGAAATTTGTAAAAAAGTAAGATGCACCATCTTACGACTAAGGGATATACGGTATCGAGATTCTAACTTTTTTGCCCCACACAGAGAGAGAGAGAGAGAGAGAGAGAGAGAGAGACGAGAGACGAAGAGATAGATGGCCAGCCTCTCCGTTGGCCCGGAGATCGAGGAGCTGCCGGACGAGGAGACCACAGCTCCATTGGCGCACACCCCACGAGACCCCCCAGGCGCCGCATTGGGGGGCGAGGATCTATGCGTGAACCACGCCGTGTCAGCGGCGAGGGTCGCCAAGGATAGGGGCAACAGCTTCTTTCAGGATGGAGCATGGCGTGCCGCAGTGAGTGCGTACACGGATGGACTTGTGGCACTTCCCAGCGAGAAGTACCTAGCGCCCCAGCGCCTCGCGCTATACACCAACAGGGCCATGTGCTATATTCGACTTCAGGAGTGGGAGCTTTGCAAGGCTGACTGTGACGTTGCCCTGTCACTTGACTCATCCACTACGAAGGCGTGGTACCGACGAGCCACAGCACTCTTCAATTTGGGAGATTACAAGGCTGCGATGGCTGACGTTAAGACACTATTGAAAATCGACGCCAAAAACAGACCCGGTCGAAAACTCTTCAAAGATGTGCAGAATAAACTGAAAGAAGCGCGAAGAAGGCAGGCTGCTGTGCGAGCCCGCGACGAAAAGAAGAAGCAGCGGTCAACAGGCAATGTGAATGCGCCTTCGCCTGGAGTAATGCGTGGCTTCTTTGCCAAGGCAGGGGCCTCAGGTGTCGGTCTGTACGACGAAAAACTAGGAGCCGACGCATCTGATGCCGCGAAACTCCTGCGGAGAATTCGCAGTATGGCGAAAAAAAGAAAGGCTGCTTCAAACGTGAACGAGAAGCGGGGTTCGCGCCAAATAGGCCCCAAGGAAGCTATGATCGAGAGAACTTTTGAGGCTCTCATGACCAAGGAGGGATTCCAGAAGCGTATATATCCTGGCCTCCGGCTTCCCGAGAACTTTGATGCCCCACAGACACTCGGCGAGCTGTTGGAGGACTCAAAGTACGACACAGCACTCGAATCAATTATGCCCGAGGTTGTGGCGAAGGCGGAGCGGGTGCTCAAACGGGCAAAAGAGAAAGCTGCCAAGAAAGGAGATATTATGCCAAAAGATACTGAGGAAATCCTGCGGCCCCAGATCCTGTTGGAGGCTTTTGCACGGGAAGTTGTAAAAGTTATCAATAAAACTTCCGCTCAGATCATGAGCCACGCGGCTACCTCTATGGCAGCTGTCGCATCACCAGCGGACGAGCGCGCGGGGTGGAACCAGCTGTCTCCCCAGATTGTATCCGCCCTGCGGAGAGGTGAGTTTTTTGCGGCACAACGAGAATTTCTCGGGGACGACTGGGGCGATGCAATTCTTGACGATCTTCAGCGCCTGGCAGCATCTGGCAGGCTCCAGCCGACCGATTTTGAAGGCACCCCACCGACTCTTGCGGCAGAGAAACAGAGGGCTCCAAACAGTTTATTAGGTGCGGCGGATGATTCACAGCACACATTTGCGATCGTGTCCAAGGATGAATGTGGGGAAGAATACCCAGCGCTGGCAGAACTGCTGGAGCAGCTCATGGCCCTACCGTTCGAGTACAATAAAAAGGTTAGTAGGGGAACCATGTTAGCTGAGCCCAATCAGACCTGCTGTGCGGTGTCAAGGGTGCCACTAGCAGTAGGTAGACGCGAGGTTGTTGACGGCCTAACACGTGGAGAATGGAATGGGAGGAAAATTTCCTTTGTCTACACAGTCGACGTGGGTGCAGGTGCGAAAATGCGCGATGATACACGTAGCGACGACAAGGCTACCGACCGAGATGTTCTTAGCTTGAGATTAAAGGCTTCTGCTAGACAAGAGGACATAGAACTTACGGCCGACTCGCTCGTTGTCTACGATAGCTGTGCTGTGTCGAATGAAGTTATTTCCGTGGAAGATGCAGATCCATGTCACGCAGCATTTTTTGTGACCATGTTTGCATCTTACTCCAGTGGTGCAGTCTCGGGCAAAGGCGAAGAATTTGTAACTTGCAGTGTGTGTAAATAAATGAAGTCCATGCCACCGGCGTCTTACCTCGTGCACAATGAAAATACAATTAGGACAAAATTAGTGAGAATGATTCAGTAGAGAGATAGAGAGAATGAAGAGACAAAATAAAAGTGACATAGGTCGACCCTTCAGACACATCACACGAAATACGCTAGTTGTGAGGCTCATTCCCCCAAGATCTACATTTGATTTAAACTTTGCACGTAGTTGAATATCACAATGAATGCAATGACAGTCACGAGAAATACAATCGCCACGACAGGATCTGGTGGCTTATACAGTTCTTTGAAACGCAAGTTTCTGCTATCCTTCAGCATGCGCACTTTGGCACCGATATTTCCCATCCTCGTGACATCGACTTTTCGCGGTTTCTTTGCCCGCCGTGACCCATAGTGCTCGGCACGTGAATACCCTCGTTCTGCGGCGCTGGTCCTCGCGCCCTGGTCCTTTACGTGCCCCGTGGCCCCAAAGGTGGTGTTCCGGTTAAGGACAGCTGTAACTCCCAAACCCGCATCATTACCACTACTGTCATCTTTTACTTTTCCCTTCGCGTTATTTCCCCTCGCCTCTGCCCGGGCTCGACTGGGTGAATCATCCGCTCCGTGTGCATAAGATTCTGCGTCTGCCCAGCCGGAGTGCGAGGATGTCGCACCGCCCGTCGTTGGCGAGCCTTTGCCTCTACGCTTCCGCAGTCCCGTGCTCGACATCGCGTCCTCTCTTTCTCTCCCCCCCTCTCTCTCTCTCTCTCGAGCAAAGCGAGACGAAGAGGTCTAAGGTGTATGTGGGTGAATTTGAATTCAATCGCTTCATGCAAGCATAGGGATTGAATATGGTTCTCTCTCGCACGATACTGTACTCGCGCACTGTATTTTACTGCATGAGAACGAGAGTCGTCTAAATCAACGTTTGTGGGTAGTTGCAGATCACAGAGTGAGTATGAGTCTAGGTACAGCATGTCAACAATGCCACATGTATCGATCTCTCTCTTTTTTCTCTACTCTCTCTCTCTCTCTCTCTCGACTTTATCTTTATGATCTATTGCTATTGGCGCACGCGGCAATAGTGAGCAGCGAGAGGGAGGGAGGGGGCATCTACGTGGACTTGCAGCTTAGAGTGCAACATGCCAACGTGCAAAAATCAGATTTGTTGATTTGAACGTGAACTTGAGCTTGAACTTGAACAAATCTCTGTTTTTCTTTTTTATCTGATTAATATTTGCAGGTTGCATGTGTTGCATTCACATCATTCACATTCACATTCACATTCACATCATTCACATTCAAATTCAAACATTTTTTTCTCAACTAATTATTTAATTTATCTATGTACGTTATATGTTACATTGTCATTTTCAGTTTTCAGTATATATTTAAAAATACATCACATCATTGACGTATCATTTTTGTTCTTCTACTTCTACTTCCACGGCGTAGCAAAAAAAATCACGCAGCCGTTGGGTCGTCGCACATCACGGGACATATTACGTTGATCCTAGCTACACGTCCTTTCCCGATAATGGGAGCCCAGGCGACCCCTGCAAGGAGCATGCGTGGAGGCAAGAAGTGCTCTCCAGCGGATGGGAAAATGCTCCTGACTGCATTAGCATTAGTCTCACTCGTACCGTACTCGTACTCGTGCTCGTACGAGCATGTGTTATCCATGCTCGCACCCCACATTTTTTGTCGACTAATCTTCCGATAGCTAATAGAATACCGTCAGCGATTTAACTTCACCTTAGAGAAATCGATTCTACTAACGATGTTTTCAAGTATCTGCTTTGCCGAACCCTTCATCTTACGCGGTACGCGAAACTTCCGAAGACCAATCCCCGTACCTATGTACAGCGAGCCATTGCCACTGACTACACTGTTGCCATCCTTCCGTTTCTTCCGCTTTCTTGCCTTTTTCGATCTTTTGGCGTGGCGTCCACCCTGGTAATGGGAGGTAGAGAGAACGGAGCTTCCTGCGCCAACGCTGCCAGGGTGCAAAAGTGATCTCCCGCCACCTAAAGACGGAACAGAATGAGTTCGCCCGAGGTCGGCACTGGGACCATCGCCATCGACGGCATTGTCAAACCAAGGCACATCGAATGTGTCGGGCACTTCGTCGATAGATGCCGAGTGAAGCGACAAAAGAGGCCGCCCGACAGCCGATGTATCCTGTAGTGACATGCCTGATCGAACCATACGGGGAGGCAGTTTCACGAGACTTAGCGTATGCTGAGATACCTCATTGTTCCGCGGTGTTTTCGTAAATCGACTCGTGGATGAGTTGAATCCTAGCGTTTTACCTGTGGACGCTGGAATCATTTGCGATCTTGGTGGCAGTTTTGTCGAGCTTTGGTCCGCGAGGAGCAAAGATCGCGACCCCGACATGCTTTCCATCGGTTTGCTTGGGTGCTGGCTGACAAATGTCGGGCGTTGTGCAATCGAAAGTGCTTCATGAGATTTGATGAGGTGGCTAAATGTCGGAGCTTGATAGAGGGGAGGTTCTACATCACGGCGAATGATAGCAGAGCTATCCATCTCGTCTTTCAGTCTTTGCTTCTCGAAGAATAACCCCGGCTGCATAATCGCGGCAATATCACTGCTCGACTTTGCGGTTGACATCATCATGGACTGCAGCATGCGATTCTGCTTTTCGACCTTATTGCGTTTATCGTGCTCCTCCTGTATCTTTTCCAGCGCATCTTTATGAGTTGCTTTCAGTTTCATGAGTTTCCGCTTCACGACTTCCAGCTCATCGTTTGTGCGTTCCATGTCCTCTTGGTACACTTGCGAGACATCTCGGGAACACTTGAGGGCATGCGTGAGCACAAAACTTTCGTGTGTGTGTTGGTTGGAGATGCTATCCTGCATCGCCAGGCGGTTTTCAAGCCTATTCGCTTTTGCCTGAGCTTCCTTCACTTGAATTTCATGCAAACGCTTCGTATGCATATCCTTCAGCCGAAGTGCTTCCTCCCGCTCAAGTTCGTTAGCTTTTCTCTTCAGCTTCACGCGCATGTTTTTTTGTATATCAACTTGTCTCTTTAACTCCTTTTCTTTGCCATCCAGCTCCATACGTCTATCTTCCGCCATCGTACGGAATATCTTGAGCTCCTTCTCCGCCGTCTTCTTCAGTCCTTCCAGGCGTCTCGCGTTGAGCTTGTGCTGGTTGGCAAGTTTCTCAACATTTTTCAGTTTCTCCTTCGCTGCGCTCATCTCTTTCTCCGATCGAAGTCTCCTTTGCTTTTCCAGGTCGCCAACCTCTTTCATTTTGTCATATTCTTCCTTGAAGTTTTTTAGAGCTATCTGAAGATTTTCATTTTCACCCTTCACATGCTCGGCTGCCTCCAGCTGTTTCTTCAGCTCGTCCATCTGCCCGACTTTCTTCTGCAGAGTCCGCATCTCTGCGAGAAAGTTGGCCGACACGAGCACTTTCTTCGTCATGTCGATATG
>JACLAD010016305.1_pt1 | contig 26847 bp, 16 predicted proteins | sample 8027901 | NCBI WGS metagenome assembly JACLAD01 (sample SAMN15725071, study PRJNA655200) | protist metagenome | isolation source: fluorescence activated cell sorting (FACS) single amplified genomes of... | place: Spain: Blaines Bay Microbial Observatory, Mediterranean Sea | collected 2016-07-05 | reverse complement strand
TGTATTTTGATGGAAATGGACTTGGATTAAATGCAAATCCAATTATTTTCATTTTTCATCAGCAAAAATCATCAAACGAAGTACTCCATGTATTTAGGCTAGAAATAGCATTGTAAAACCTTAAAAAACCCTGATTTTTACTCAAAATAGAAGCCACACAGCACTAAATCTACGTCTCCAACTAGACTTTTCTTTGAAAAGTCTAGGACCTAGATTAATCTACATCCTCTTCACCTTTTTGAGGATTGAGGATGTTAAATGTATTTAATATTTTGTACAAGCAAGTTGTACCTGTAATATTAGACTACGATAGATATGTTAGAGTACTACAATAACAACAGCATGCAGGGCATGACGCGCCAACGAGCCAGCCCAGCCAGCCCGAGGCGTAGCGTTATTACCCTTTATCATCCTTGATTTAGTAAATTTTGAAGGATTTTCCGAATAAAGTCCATCCCCAACCAATGTTATTACAGCATTACAACTAAAATTCATGCAAAACACTTTATTAATCAATAGCTACAATACTCTGCTCTGTATAATATTTCAAATACCGGTGGTATGTGCTATAATCGTTACTGTCGTATTAATAGTATACGCATACCATATCATTTTTGATGTTATATAGGTGTGCACAACATCGACTACCACCTGGTGGTATACGGAGTGCTACTCTCTAACCGCGTGACAAAAAATGTACAAACTGGTAAAAAATGTACACTGAACACTATTCACTATAACTATGGGGGAAACATTCATCATTTTTTCAATATTTTCGGATATTTGCTATTTTTTACTACAAATATATGAAAAATAAAATTGGCATTTTAGAAAGTCAGATGGAGGCAAGAATAATTATAATAGGTTAAGGTGTTGCATAAAAAAATGTTGTGAAAATTTAATTATTTCTTTTGTATTAAGTGCACCTATATAAGAGGGTCCGTCCTCCGTCCACCTTTTCGTCGAATCGAGAGGTTTCTTCTATTTTTCCTTTTTCAACAAATATTCATAATTGAATTAATTTGAATAATGTACACATACAACCAGTAGAAATTGGTATTTGGTACAGGTCAATTGATTGGACCAGTTTTTGCAGGTGTTATATCCGATCTATTTGGAGTATCTGGTGGTGCAATTGCATTAACAATATGCTGTTGTCTGAATGCTCTATGGGGTATAGTTTTTTGTTAAAACAAAAGTAGAAAAATTCTTTTTTTTTTAAATATATTCATATCATATGATATTATATTATACTAGCAGTATTACATTTATTATTATATCATTATAGCGTACATTTAATTAAATAATTATATTTAACGGTACTCGTACGAATAGAAAAGGTTCATGTTAACGTTACACGCGTACCACATCCCCATAGCCATATCTATCATAATGCGATACTAATGAAACTGAATACTTTGCATTGAAATAATGCTCCTCAACAATACAGCCTTTCATTTCCTTTTTTGTAAAGCTATGGCACCAGATATATTTATCTTCCCTGGTATATTTTAAGTGTTCACCCCTAATTTTATTGTTACAAATGTGATGAAAAATTGTACCATTTGTTACATTTCGTTTTTTTTGACACACTTTACATTCCATTGTCCCTACTTGAATTGCAGAGCCTGGTAGAATATTTTCCCCTAAAAGTTTTGTATTTGGCTTATACGGTAAAAATAGCTCTCCATCCGTAATATTAAAGTAATATTCGGAAACGCTATTGCTAATGTTTGTACCACGAATATCTAAACATTTCAAAGAAGCATTTTTTGGTAAATCGGGCAATACACCATTTAATTGTAAATTCTGTGCCAAGTACAAATGAAATAAACCAGGGTGTAAAACATATAGATTAGATGGCACTACTCCACTTAAATTATTGAGCGTCAAATCTAAATATACTAGGTTTTTCATACCTTCCCATTCAGGAATGTTTCCAAAAATATCATTTTGCCGAAAACTCAATTGATTCATATCAGGTAGAAATACATCATTAAGTTCATTTAAAGACCCTGTTACATTTGTGTTTCTCAATGCGAAAAACTTCAAGTTGCTTTTTGTTTTTAACACTGGAATTTTCAAGTTACACATTCCACAATTATATATTCTTAATTCGCTTAATTTTCCAGAAAAAAAATCACTTGGCCAGGTCAGATTTGCTGTACTTCTTTCTGCAACTTCTGTTTTGGTGGTTATAAAAAGTTCTTTCAAATTGCGAAAACATTGAGGCAGTGCATAATTACTGGAAAGTTTTTTTTCAATTTCTATATCAAAATCATTTAAAAATTGAAATTTACACCAATAATCAAATGTAGGAAGTTTTTCATACATTTTTACTATATAAACAGCTTGCAAATTTGTCAGCTGATCATAAAGATATTTAGGGAATTGATCCCCATCATTAGCAAAATTGAAGAACATGGTTTCTCGAATTACGTTGTTTTTCAACACCATATGCTTTTTAATTGTTTGATTGTGGTAATCATACCAATATTGAAAAAACAGTGCAAGTTTAACATGTACATGGCGAATGGGATTATTAGACAAATCTAAGACCTTCAATTTAAGAAAAACTTTTGATACATCATATTTTTCCAATATTGTACCTTCTTCAAAAATGTAACCAAATTCGTTTTTAGATCCATTTACAATCTCTAAATTTAAACATTCATAAAGCAGATCTCGCAATATATTTGAACCTGTAAGTTCATTATCAGAAAGATCTAAATGCATAATTGTATTATTAAAATTATTAATAATAAACGCCTTCAGTTTCTCATTGTGCTTGTCAGTTTTCAAATTATTTCCTCGAAATGATAAATTGTATGCAGCTGGATTGTTTCTAATCCTCAAATTCATAGTATTATTAGATGCTGTTTTTTTGTTCGTATACAAGTCTAGTATCTCCTTTGGTATACCATGAGGCTGAATATTATTATTTGCAACATCAAACAACAATAATTGTTGAAATTTTCCTATACATGGATTGATTACACGCATTTGAACATTTTTTGCATCAATAATTTCTAATTCATTTAAAAATCGGCAGGTAAATTCTGTTGGAAATTTATAAAACTGCATATTTGAAACGTTTAATTTTTTGTAAATACCGTTTCCACGCAAATCAGCATTTACAACTTTATTTAACTTCAACAAGTCTTCCGGTACATTAATGATTTTGTTATCTCTTAAGTTTAAGAATTCTAAATTTGTACAATTCCCAATTACAGACGGAATGTATGCAATATTTTTATTGGGAGCAGTTATATTTTTTATATGATCAAATCAACATGTTAGATCAGAAAATATACCATCTTCAAACATAATAATTGGTTTAGCATTTTCCCACAAAGCTGGAGTAAGTAGTTTACGGCATTCCTGATATTTAATACTAAATCGCATTGAATTTATGAAAATCCAAACTACGCTTATAGTAACTATAGTTAAATGCGCAACTGTTTCTGCTAATCTACAACAATTTTGCCTTTTCTTACTGTCTTTACTATCTGTATATGAGGAAGTTCCACGTTTAATCTTTTCAAATAATTGAGATGCGTTACGCCTTAAAGCCAGGGTATTTTCGCTTGAATTGTGTATAATTGCAGTTCTATAAACAGATCTTGCTCTTAATGCAACTGAAACTCCAGGATAAAACAAGGATAAATTTACCCCAAAGTTGTCTTGAACATACCCAATACTAGCACCACCGCGATAAATATTATTGAATAAGTATGCAAGATCTAAAAATGAATCAAAAGAATAAATAATATATTTTGAATTCTTGCCCAATTTATATCTTAACAAAAGCAATATTGGAGATACGAACATATTTAAAAACAGAATAATTTGCGTTGAAAGCATATATTCTAAATTGGCATCCTTAGATAACTCATTGAATGCAAGTATTTGAATTATTACTTCGAAAAATTCAAAGAACATTAACTTGAAATTAAATAATAACCCATCACGAAATCCACACAATCCTTGATATAGTTGGAAGAAATCATAACAAATATTATTAGTAGTACTAGACCCCATTTTAGCATCCCGTCTATAAAATTGCAAATTTCTAACTATTGATATAAAATATATACTTGATTGATAAAAAACGAAAGATGCTGTAAAGTAGAAACAAAAAGCAAAGAAATCAGTATATTTATTGATATTCTTATTCTTCAACTGTTCTTGAATCGCATAAAATGACAAAATCAATCCAACGCACATAGACAAGACCGCTGCGACAAGTGTCTTTACTTTTGTGTCTACTTCCATGAGTGCACTTTTCAAATTCATGCTTTTGCTACCAAGCGTTTTATGGGAATAAAATATCTTTATTACATACAATATATTACAAAACGAAAATGTAATGATATTGGCAATATACCAGAATTCATTTGTCATGAAAATATTTTTTTCAAACGTCTGTTCGATCTTTTTATTTATAATTTTATTCAGTGTTTCATCACTACAATTACCTTCAGGGTTATAATGTTTAGGATTTTCATACGTATTATTCACAAAGTTGTAACAATCTTGTTCGCCTGAGGCATCTTTAAAATATTTATTAACTTTCATGCACGCTTTTAAGTCCTTAAAATCAGTGAACATGAATAACGATTTGTAAATTGACGAGAAGATCCAATCTTTTTGATCTTCAAACTCTTCAAAATCTTCAACTCCAAATGCCTCTAAATAGAACTTTATTTTATTGTCATCTTCTCCCATCTTCGCAAGCCAATCAGTTATAGATTTTAATCGCATTAATGTTTCCAGACTGCCTATTTGATAACATGTTGATGCTTTATTAAAAAATGTATTGCAAAAAACATCTTGACACACATCGTTTAGAGGAGTACAAACCGAATTGCAAGAAGCAAAAAATGCTTGACAAAAAATATTCTCCAAAGCATTTTCTACAGCATACGTATTGGTGTGACCAGTTGCTGTATCCCATTGGCAAACAGCATCTGTTTTAATGTTGTTATATGATCCTGGTTCTATATCTTGCTTTATCATTTTCAAAATACTAATTGCAGTTCTATCTAGTTTTTCTGCAAACCGTAATGCGTCATCATGCGATACATTTTTATTATTAGTAAATGAAAATACAAATGGCCTTTTTCGTTGAAAACACGACAATCTAAATGTTACAGGATCATCTGGTTTGACGAGATAACAATGACCCGTATCTATTTTGTTTTGTTTTATTATATTCTTATTTAGATTATTTTTTCTGTCTTCTATTAATATTTTTTGATGGTCAAATGATAGCACAGCAAGCAATTGAAAGACAATCAAAATAATAAACGGCACAAGGATGTATAATCTTGTATTCGTATAATTTTTACTTTCTTCATATAAAACCAATACGCGCAACTGTATTAATGCAATAACAAATGTGTTGAATAATTTATAAAAATACAAAATTTCATATTGATTTGATGGTGATGTTATCGTATTATCATTTAGATAGATACGAGTTGAAATTATGATTGACAAGCAATATAATATGAAAAGTGTTACCAGTGTCGTACTAACTTTGCATTCATGATATAAATGCTTTTGTCCCCATGTCATTCGTCTTCTCTTATTTCGACCTTCTTTTTTTTCAGCTGAAGATATGTACAATGGATTTTCATATGATTTATTGACAGTATTTTTCTCTAAATCATCGATTTTTGCCATCGAATTATCATTTTTCATAATATTGACCATCCCATTCACATCCTCGTTGGATAAAGACGTTTCCATATTTTCAAACCTATAATATCTCAAAAAGCAATTAATCTAGTTATATATATACATGCATATATTACATTCCACGAATATCTATGTTTCATATATCTATCCACACACAATATACATCCCATGAGCTATATATATATATACATGCATGTATAAATTATAATACGCGTGTATGTGCATACCAGGCATGCATATGCATACATACATGTACACATGTACACATTTACATTATAATTATACCAGGTAACCATTTTTGGATCGATAAAATTATTTGGCAAAAACTCTCTTCCATAATTTCCTTAATTTTAAAGTTCTCCTTAAATTCATTAGGTAATTTCAGAAAATTCCTTAAAAGTTTTGCCATCCCAAACTCCCCCCCTACTCTGGCAAGCGCAGAGTCTTCCCAAGGAAAGACTCTGGTCAAATTGGGCACCTTTCCCACTATTTAGTGCTATTTTTTTGCTGTTTTTCTACTTTAAGGTATATTTTTGTATACTAGTTAGCCTACTTCCCTAGTTAACTGTGATAATGATTAATTTTTGTAGTATTTTAGAAGTATAAATATTGAATACATCCTATCAAAACACAAAAAAGATCAAAATTTTCCTGTAAAAATTATTCAAATATTCACCACGTTTGTAAAATTAAGATATATATTGTACAAAAAATATATAGATAGAAATAATAAATATATTAATATAGATATAGATATAAATAGTATTATTTTAGATTATAAAATCTTATGTAAAATAATTTATATCATGATTTTTATTATTAACATGTCATATATAATACAAGAATCCAATGATTGAATATAAATAGTCAATATGTAAAACATTCAAGACAAAATATAATAAGTGTACATGTAAACCGTACAATTATTACTGTTATATTATGAAAAATTGTATATAAAATGTTGTTAATTATTAAAAAACATAATATTTCTGCTGTTTTGCCATTTATGGTGAGCAACTTGCAATTTTGGGGGTGATTGGTAGACAGTGTACTTGTCTACCACTGAAACAAAGAATTGCAAGTTACCCTTGTAACAGTAAAAAGTTATTTTATAAAATCTGTGTGTATAAATCTACATTTAAAATTTTCATATCTATATATATATATCAATAAATATAAATACTGACATTCTTTGTCAATAAAATAGATATGTAAAAGTTTCTATTAGTGTTCAATGCTATTCCCATACTATTCGCATTCTCAATAAAAAACAACACGATGAAAATATTATCCTTTTTTCTATTAAATTTACAATGAAATCATTTATCTATATTCCTGAAATATCAATTTACATATTTATCAACATAAAAATATCCATAAAAAGGTGCAAAATATTTTTTTCCAAAAAAGGAGCAATTAACTAGGAAGCTATGCTAAGTAGTATACGCAAAATGTATGGAATATACAAAATCATGAAAAAAATAACACTAATCATAATGGAAGGTGCCCAATTTGATCAGAGTACTCCCCCCCGGTTTTATGAAGCACAAATAAATATTTGTATAATTAGAAAATAAAAATAATAGAAACAACCTCAAATCTATAAATGACCAAAACATTTGTAACTATCATTTTACATTATGTATCCATTGGACAACATCATAACATGGATTTCATAAAAGAATCATCTAATGATAATAACAACTCGGACACGGTAAAAATAACAACAACAACATCATCATCTGCTTCTTTACATAATACGTATGATAAATGGTCGAAATATAATATTGATGAAGCGTTGGAAAATATTGATGTACAAGAATCCATTGACGAACGTGAACGTCAACGTGAAAAAACAGCAACAAACGAATTGAAAGATGAAACAAATACAGCATCAACCTTTCAAGAAGAAGCAGAAATATTATCATCTCAAGCCGCAGTATCAAGATTCCGATCGAAACGACGGCGTGGTAAGAAGAAAAATAAAACGAAAGACATGAATAATAATAATAATAAATTAACCAAAAATAATAATAATAATGAGCAGGAAACTCAAATGTTAAAAATGGCCAACTTGTACAATTTTATCTCCAAAAATATCAAATCGATACGTGAAAAGCAAGAAGAGTGCAAACAAATCATGGAGCAAGATGAAGATAAAAAGTATGAAAAAGTAAATAATCTATCAACACAATCATATGAATTGGTAACAAAAGGTATAAATCAAGTTAAAGATATGTTACCTGCAAATGAGGTGAAAGATGAAAAAATTATCCTTGATGATAATAATCATGATGTGGAAGATCAAAGAAGTAATGGTCATGGACATAGCCATGGACATAGCCATGGACATGATCATGGACATGATCATGGACATGGAAGTTCATGTAGTGGAAATAATCATTCAGCACACGATCATTCATCTCACAAACATTCATCACATGCACATTCACATGATAGTCATAATGATCATAAAAAATGCAATCATCATAATCATGATGAAACTAAAAGTAAAAAAATATCATCATCAACGAAAAAAAACGATGATACAGATAAGAAGAATAATACTAATTTAAAAACTGCGTTGAAAGTATTATTACGTTTAAAATCAGAAATATTAATTAATTTAGGATTATCGACATTACATTTGAACATGTTACCATCATCAGTTGAGTATTTAAAAGATGCTATATTGTTACGTGAAAAAAGCAACAATGCATGGAAATATCGTGGCCATGCATATTTGAAAATGTTTGTTCCTCATTTAGCAATACTTCATTTTAATCGAGCATTAACAATGAATCAAGATGATGTCGAAGCAGTTGAATTATTAAAAATAGCAAAAGAAGATTCATTAGCACGAAATACTAGATCTAGGGATGATCAATTAAAACTAGAAACAAGCTATTACGTCAAAAACCATACACAAAAAATTGAACGTGGAAAAATATGGGAAAATATCAAATATATAAATGAACTTGGTGTTGTATTGTTTATAGAAGAATATTTTGAATCAGCTTCGATTAAATTTGAAATTGCTTTAACTGAAGCTGAAACATTATTACGTTTTTTGAACAGCAATAAGAATGATAATATGGAAGAGACGTCAAATATGATAAAATTTATTCTTGAATCTTTTAATAATATTGCAACATGCTATTTTAAGTGTTCAACAAACAGTTCAATGCATAAGGCAATAGAATATTGCACATTAGGTATAGAAAAGAAGGTCGATGACATGTCATATCAATTACTACGTGCTAATCTTTTATATCGACGTGCACAATCATACAATTTTTTATATTCATTTAATAAAAGTGAAAATGATTTGCTACAAGCAAAAACGATTTTAGCAGAGATTACAACTAATAATGATGCAAACGAGATAGATACAGGAATGGATGAAAAAGATAGTGATGTAACAAAATTGCTTTCTAAAGTTGAACGTTTTATAAGCTTTATACGATTTAGAATGAAACAATTTGGAAATATTGATGTGTAAAAGAATGTACGAATCGTATTAATAATATCATAATAAAGGTTGTGGAGAATTTAAAAAAATTTCGGTGTGTTAATAATATATGTACTATATAAAATATAAAAATACTTCGTATAAAAAATACAAAAACATAAAAATATTATAGATATTTCAATTATTAATAGTTGTTTTTTTAATTAAACGTGACAAGTTCAACATCAAATATTAATGTTGAATTCGGTGGTATTAAACCAGGAAACCCTTTTGCACCATAACCTAAACCAGGTGGTATAATAATTTTTGCACGTTCCCCTATACTAAGTTGTGAAATTCCATCATCAAGCCCACGTATGACTTGTTCTGCGCCTAACTTAAATTTAAATGGTTTTCCACGATCTCTAGAACTATCCCATTGCGATCCATCTATTAAATAACCAGTATAATGTACTGTGACGGTTTGTCCTGGTTTTGGATAATTAATACCATCCCCAGCAGTAAAAATTTCTACAGTAACTTTAGCCATATTTGTACTTTTACTATATGATGAATTATTATTTATTTTACAAACCAACTATATTTATATATATATACGCGACAAATGTTGAAATATTACTTTCTATATTTCTTATGATTTAACTATTATTATAAATTCTTCTTCAAACTAATATATACATACATACATGTACACAAATAATTCTCCAACTTGAAAGAAAGGAATCGATAGGTGATGAACAACTTTTTTTCTTTTTTTTTCAGTTGTTTTATTAGTTTTTCTATAACGTTTTTGATTTTACTGTCGTTGTTACTGCATGTTACAACTTAAAAAAAGTATAAACTTTAAAAACTCAACAATGAAAATTTGATGTTCATCGTGACATCGTGACTAATGAAAAAAGACACCGTAGTTCTATAGTGGTTTATAGTATAGTGGTTTATAAAGAAACACACCATTTACACACAGACTTTTTAAACGCATTACTATGTAAATATAATACCATCGACGTTATCATTGTAATAATAAAATGTAGTTAAAATACTTTTTTAACTTTATTAACTTCTTAGTTTTTTTATTTGTAATTTTTATTATACTGGTATTATGCACATTAATACATACAGTATATATATAGAGAAAGAGATGTATGTACACTCTGTAATATATATATTGTAAATTGCACGCGTATTAGTTAAGACTACATTTATTTTCTCTCGAGAAAGAATCTAATATATTGTCGTACACCATGAGTAAAAAAGACATACATATTGAATGCTATGTACGTAATGCTGTTTCAAATCCAAGAGTTAACGGCGCATATAAATTGCAAGAAAGGGGGCATATACACTCAAAATATACAATGTTTTTTAAACATGAAAATGGAATATATTCCTTAGCAAGATTTAAAATTGGTGGGAAATACGGATGGGTTATTGGACAAGATCGCAAAGCAATTTATGGCGTTCGCACGGAAGAATTATACCCACCAAAGCAAGGATGGAAAACTGTTGCACGGGGTACTTTTTCAGGTAAAACCGTACCCGACCACAAAATGGAAGTTCGCGTTATTCAAGTTATGATGGGAAAAAACAAAGAAGAGACTGTTTACTTAAATGATCCCAAGGTTCCACTTGCTAATAAAGATTTGCCTAAAAGAGAACAAATAAAAGTTATGGATGTTGGGGGTAAAGTAGGAGACAATAAACATATGTTATCTTTTGCATCGATGGATGAAACTGTTGGTAATTTACATCCTCGTTTAGACGCATACATCGTTGATGAAGAAGGGCGTAGAAGAGTATTGTATAAAGAAAAAATACCATTGGATATCCGAACCGGGCAACACTGTTGTTCCTGCTGTCCAGCCCGTTTTTCTGAAAGCGATTTGCCTGCAGAGTATGGTGTTGGGGTTGAAATGTATTTTCAATTCTTAAAATGGCTTTATTGCATGTTTTTTATTTTATTCATTGTCATTACACCAACGTTGTATATAATCTTAAAAACTGGTGAATATGATGAAACTTTAACGAACGGTATTGGCGTATTAGCAATTCCAACGCTAGGTAATTTAGGGGAAGGTGAAGCAATATGTTCGGATAGTAGCCAAATGCAAGAAATCATTAGTGGAGGAAGCGAGCTAAGTACTACCGATGAGGATACTAGCGATATTAACGACGAATCTTTGACTACAGGAGGAGAACCAGTTGCTGAAGCTGAAGCTGTTGTTACTACTAGTACGGATGGGAATTTGCTCACATTAAAATGTCCAATTGGTGAGGTTGGCTACGTAGCATCAGCATCTTTTGGATATCCAAATGGCTTGTGTGGTTGTCCAGCATATATGAGGCCAGATGCAACAACAGGGGAATGCCCTCATGAGAGAGATTTAAGCGTCGTGCCATCAGCATGTAAACCTGGCGAGTATTGTCTATTAGGTACGGAGCCTACTTTAGGTACAGAATGTTGCGCTGGAGTGCGTAACTCTGGTGGAATGGCAGATTTTAGTTCCATTATACCGTCTCAAAATACTACTTGCGAAAGTACATTTTCAAGAGATATCGTAGAAGGTTTATGCTTTGGGAAAAAAATGTGCCAGATAAATATAAATCCATATCAAATTTATAATTGGACTACAAAATTAAGTATAGATAATAGTGGCGTGTTAACATGTGATAATGAATTAGTTGTAAAAACGGAAGATGTTCCGGTACTATCGACAACAGGGGGTAAAGATAAAATGGAGATTAGGAAATATTGTGCTGCATCCTTTGCCCAAACACGAAAAAAAAATCCAGATAACTTTCCAAATTTAAACAAATGTTTAAATAATACAGCAACAGGTCAAAAAATGAAATTAATTGTAGTTGCAACATGTTTTGAAACTAAAGTGAATTTAGAGGAATTGGGTAGTTTAGGTTTTTCAACAATATATTCAAAACAATATTTGCAATTTGTAATGTCTGGACTAGATATGGTTGCAACCATTATTTTCATGATGTTCTTTTTTTGTTTACGTAAAAGTGAAGCCAAGTTAGTTGACAAGATTGATGAAGCTGTTATCGATGTTAAAGATTTTACTGTATTTTTTCCTCATTTGCCACCAAATAAATACAAAGATCACAATGAATTAAGGCATAAAATCCGAGATAGATTAGAGCTGAACTTGGAAAAAGGGTTTAAACAGAATTTGACATCTTCAGGCCCATCCACTCGTGATGGCAGTATACATATTCATCAAATTAAGTTGGGATTCAATCATTCACGTTTGATAAATATCATGAAACGACGTGGCAAAATATTGCGAAGAATGGAATTAGAATTGAATAAAGAATCAGAAGCGCATGAGCAACATAAAGCAAAACTGGAGGACAAAATGCATAAAAAGTTAGAGAAAGAAATTAAAAAATTAGCAAAAGTAGATAACGAAATTTCAGCACTGGAAGAAACTACTAGTGCAGTTTGTGCATTTATTACATTTGAAGATGAAGAAGGTGTTGCCAGGGCATTAGAGATGTACCCGAATACATGTTGCCATCGCATAGGATGTTGTATGAAAAATGATCAAAAATTAGAATTTGAAGGAAAATATTATCCATTTGCTTTCAGGAAGCCTAAAGGTCCTACGGAGGTAATATGGGAAAATTGTGAAGTGACACCCAAGCAACGTTGCACTCGATCTATGATAACATCATCCTTATCATTGCTTTTAATATTATCAACTTTTATATTTGTAGTTGCAGCTAAGAATCAAAAAGCTGCAGTTGATCGTCTCTACCCACCGACTATATGCGACCCATTGACCCCACCAACAAAGAAACAAGTAATAGCAGATGAATTTTTTGCAGATCCATCATATAACGTAACCTCAAAACAAGGACATCTAGCATGTTACTGTCAAAAATTAATTGACGACGCTGGCCCAATGCAAGAGGAAAATGTTTATAATTCAGAATTTCCAAAAAATCCAAAAACAGGATCCACAACTTGGTGCGTAGACTGGGTCCAGGGCCAAGCACAAGTACAAGGTTTTGCATTTTTAGCAGTTGCCATGGTAGTTGCTGTCAACACCGTGTTGACGATGATAATGAGGCGTTTAGTAATATATGAGAAACATCCGTTTATTACTGATATGTTTTCATCGTTAACGACTAAAATTTTTATTGCGAAATTTTTGAACACTGCAATTGTTGTCGTCATTGTCAATGCAACGTTGGAAACGTATAATGTAAATATTGAATCCCCACATTTCCCATTATTAGCAGGCGCTTATAATGATTTTAATATGCGCTGGTACTTTTATGTTGGTGCGCCAATTATAATGACTGTGTGCATGAACAGTGTAACTGAATTATCAATGCCATTTGTGTTGAAAGCATATCAATATTATAAAATATTTAAAGATCGAAACAATTCAGGGAATAAAACCATTTCCAAAAAAGAAACGCAACATGACTATGACAAGATGTTTATCGGTAGTAATTTTTTATTAGCTGATCAGTATGCATCATGTTTAAATACTATTTTTGTCGTGTTTTTATATAGTGGCGGTATGCCTGTATTGATCTTTATTGCATGTTTGATTTTTTATTTAAAATATAAAATTGAAAAATGGGCATTTTTACGATTTTACAAAACGCCACCGGCATATGATGAATCAATTGCTAAAAATGCACAAGGTTGGTTACCATACGCAGGCGTTTTACATTTATTATTTGCAACTTGGATGTTTACAAATCCTGAAATTTTTGGTGCAGGTGATACAACACCATTTAGCAAGATGGCAGATGCATTCTTTGGTGTCTTTGGTGCAAGAACGGATTCACAAGCAAATCTTGCTCAAGCCTCGGCTGCTGGTGGATCGCTCATATTTGATCGTGCTTTACTAGCACCACATTTAGTGGTATTGGTTGGATTGATCTTCGCATGGCTTTTCTTTGAGCGTGTAATATGGAAATTAATGGTTACATTTTTATCTACCATTTTTCCATGTCTACGTTGTGACAACAGTGGAACTAAAACTGAGACTGATGGTGATAGTATGAGTTACTCTGAAGCAAAAAGAGAAAAGCAATTAAAAGGTATACCAGATTATAATATGGAACACAATCCAGCATACATAGAAATGTTTGCATTAGATGTTGTATCAGCGCATAAATTTATCCGTCGTATTGGAAAACCAGCAGTAGATTATACAAAAATGGAGCGTAAACATTATAGAGGCCAACGCGAGAGTTTGGACAAAGAAACCTTGGAACGCGAGATGGAACAAGAAAAACATCTTGAAGCTGTAAAAGCTAGAAGGCAAGCGAAGCTACCGGATAAATTCCAAGCAAATCCAATGACGCAACAAAATCCTATGCATACGAGCGGACGTGGTAGAGGACGTGGTAGATCTAGTGGAAGTCCTGATTATCGTTTACCACGACCAAGTCGGCGTTCTGCTAGTAGAGCAAGACCTAGTAAGAGGGGTCGTGGTGGTGGTAGTGGTAGAGGTCGTGGTAGGGGGCGTTTAAGTATGCGTGGTAGAGGTAGAGGTCGTGGTGGGGGGCATTTAACTATGCGTGGTAGAGGTAGAGGTCGTGGGAAGTGATGTGTATGAAAAATTTAGATTTTTATAGCATACGAACTTCGTACCGACCTCGAAAAATTATCCTCTTTTATCAAATACATTTTATAGCTATGATTACGAGTACGTCGTGTATAAAAACCTACGTAGACTAAAATAAATATTAACGTATTCGAACAACAAAAACAAATTTTAAAAGAGGATCAACGCTTGCATCTGCGACCGCGAATTTGGCGAAGTAAAATTTATTTAAAAATAAAACACTGTACGTACTTTAGATTTTATAACCACCATCTTTTCTATACCACACAGATTCTCAGCCAGGGGTTATTTTAGTTAGGGTACAAAAACTTGCGCATCCACACTCTTGCAACGTGCCAACACTGGTTTTAATATTTTTTTTTATATTTCTACAACAATTTCCTATATATTTTGGTATACTATTGAGTACAAAATAGAATTCGTTTTTTTATAATAATAAATTTTTTTTTTTTTAAAAAAAATAATTTGAATAATGAACTAACATTAATTATATAAGAAATGGAAAAGGTAAACAGTGAACAAACGGGTGAGAACATCAAGTAGAGCTAGTATTGTCCTGTGTGTGTATACCGACTTTTGTGTCCGTAATAATAAAGAAATCAGATTAATATATATATATATATATACAGTTGCGTGTATCGGATATATATATATATATACTTATATATAAATTGTGCTATATACCTCATCAACATGTCGGAAGGTAAATATATTGATGAGGAAGATTTAGGTGGTGGAGGTGGTAAAACAATTGATAATGAAGATAATAATAGCGGTAGCTCTAAACTCATTGATGAGGGCGATGTTGACAATGGCGCTAGTTCGAAAACGATAGAAATTGAGGATGACGAGGAATTGGAGGAGGAGGAGGAGGAGGAGGAAAAAACATTAATGGTACAAGTGATGGACTATTGTCGTACCCGTGACTTTTTGAAAATATTTGAAGACTATATTATTAACCATATCAAATATTTTAAAGATGCTACTGACGATGAACATCGTTTGGAATGGACCAAAATATTTGAAGATTATTTGAAATTGTTTGAAGATGTATTAGCACAATTTATTGACAAAAAAGGCGGGAACTACGCATCGTTTTACCGTCAATGTAGGGAAAAGCAAGATATGGGTTCACCAGAGGAGAAACATTTTCTTAAACTCTTACTTGCTAGTGCTGATTATCAAGACTTTTCACGTATAATGGTACGTGAAGCACGTTATTATTATCAAACAGGTATAAGTCATTTTGGATATGTACCACCAGAAGCAGTTGAAATGGATGATAAATATTTAGATCCAAGAACACAAAAAGGAAAATAAATATTTGGATGTATATGGGAACAAAAAGAAAAAAAGAAATTAATGGTAAATAATAAAATGAACATAATATAATAATGGTAAAATGTACTTCTTTTTTTCTTTTTTTTCCATTGTGGAAAATAGTAAAAAATATAAATAATATATATATATGTGGAGAGAGTAAGTCGTCGTACAAGGAAAGAGAGGAAAAAGGACGCACACATAAATTACTTTTTTTATATTTTTTAAAAAACAAAATACATATTTTTAATATATATATATATTTTTAATCACATATACAAGATTTGAATATAATTAACATGTACACTACTTTTGTAACAATATAGTCAAAACCTTTGTACATGTTGTACAATAAAATGTTTTTCTTTGTTTCCTTTTGTGAAATACATTTTTTATTTTTTTTTTAAACTGATTCACTTAATAAATTATGCATTTTGTTAATCTTGTTTGAGATAGATAAATCCATAAAACGATCACCAACTTGCAAGGTTAATCCGCCTAAAATATCTGGGTCTACACGTGCTTCCAACTTAATTGTTTCACCTTTTTGTAAGAATGATGCACATGATTTTTCCAATGTTTTCAATTGTGCTTTTGATAATGCATCTGCAGATGTAACAACAGCTGCAACTTCCCCACGATGTGCATTCATAAGTTCGACAAATTTTTCGTTAATTTTACCAGTTTCAGCTAATCTTCCGTTTTCTGCAAGGGTGCCGAAAAATGCTTTGGTAGTAGCTGTAAATTTACCTTTGGCCAAGATAGCATCCATGTCTGCTTTTTTGTTAATGCGTGGGATGGTTGGGTTGGTCAAGAATGCTCTGAATGCATCGTTACTGTCGATATGACCAACAAAGTTTTTTAAATCAGCTTCTACTTTGTCCAAATGGCCTGCTGCACCAGCAGACTGGAAAAGTGCAGTTGCATATGTACCATGTACACCAAATAATTGTTTTGGTACTTTAACTTCTTTCGCAGCAACAAATGAGCGAGTAGACTGTCGGTTATTGTTTGTATTGTACATTTTTTGTGTGTATGTGTATATATTTTGTTAGTATATGTATGTATATATAATATTATTCGTTATTTATGGCTCGTCTAACGATTCCATATGTATATTAAGATAGATATTAATAAAACATGATGTTTCTATTATTTTTTTGTTTGGTTACTTACAATTTTATGCGTGTGTTGAATTGATCTTGCTACACGTGCAAACATGTTTATATTGTTCAATGATAATATATATATATATATATATGTAGTATAATGTTTAATAAATATAATATGATATATACGTTTGTATTGATCTACTTCTTCTACATTTCGTTTTGTCAAAATCACAACGTCCCTCCCCTTTCATTCATTTTTTACAATCTATATTTATGTGGTTAGAATTGTTATGTGTAAGGCTAGGGGGGGAAATGTATTCGAAAAAAATAAATTAAAATTTAAATATAACCATTATTGATATGATACAGGTAATAATATATATTATATAATGTTATCAATAAATGTATGTTTGAAAAATATTATGGTATTATATCCATTTTATCCATATTTTACTTTATAATTGGAATATATGGATTATAACAACAGGAAGAAGATCCAAAATAATCATTCTATATGTTAAATCCCATTGTTATACGTGTTAAATATTTGAACAGCCAATAATTTTTATTTGTCCATTGTTATATGTGTTAAATTTATCAACAGTTTTATCCAACATGATGCAAATTTAGCTAAATTCTCGATGTAAACACGCATCTCGATTTTCCTCTATCAAATGACTAATGACTAAGATAATTTATACTTTATATACATTTTGATACATATTCTTATAGTGCTATTTATATGCTAAATAGGTCGATGAAAAACCTTAATTTACCGAATTAGGATATAAATAGCACTTAATGTTGTTGGTATGCTATAATCAGGTCCATTCTTCATACCGAATGCACTACAAAATGTTATCCTATCAAACTCAGTAATTAATCGTTTGATCCAAAATCAATAGTGAGTAGTTATAAAAATGAACATGGACACACCATCTGGATAGAGAGGATTTTAAAATGTATAGGGCAAATGTGATCGGAGGTGAAATGACCCATTTAATATTCGTATGGAAACAATTACAAAAAGATATAAACCATACCGATAAAATATTAGTAAATATCGCAAATGTGATCGGAGGTGAACTGACCCATTTAATATTCGTATGGAAACAATTACAAAAACACTTATACCATACCGATAAAATATTAGTAAATATCCATACTTTGGCGGCCGTGATTCACCACCAGTCAAATTTAGTCTGTGAATAAACAGGAAGAATATTTTTTTTGGCGATTCTGTTACAATTTTTCTGTTAGACTATTAAAATGTATACTTAAATTAGAGTTTATCAAATTCCTCTAAAATATAAAATATATATTTATTTGCATAGAGACTGGACATATTGTAGCGTATATGTGTAGAATTACATCTGTACAATAACAACAAAGAATATATCAAATATCAATAAGTAAACAAACAAACAAACAAACAAACAAACGAGAAAATATGTCTGCTTCACTTACATGGATGCTTGTTAAAAATAACAATTGTTTTTTAAGAAAACAACGTCACTCTGGTGGTCACCAATTATCCCTGGAACCATATAATTTGGATAACAAAAATCGTTTTACAAGTAGTGGTTTAGTAAACGGCAAAGCTGTTGATATTTCTAGTGGCGAAGGTGGTATTACCATGAAATTAAAAGGTAAAGATAGTGTATCATTAGCATCAAATAATTCCCGTAAATTGAATGGAACTATTAAGAAAACCACTTCTGCATACCGTGCTGACTTAGCAAGGCAAGCAATGGCAAGATACAGTCAATTAAACGCAGCATCCAAAGTTAAAGTTGGTACACGTACAAAAAAAGAAAAACGTAGTCGATACACACGTCAATAAGTATATATATATATATATATATATATATATTTGCATATATAGATTTTGTATAAATATTTTATTGATGTGTACGAAAAACAGAACGTTAGGGGTGTTTTTAAAACATAATATTACATATATAAAAATTATTTTTAGTTATTAAACTTTTATAAAAGCTAAAATATATATAGATATATATTAATATTAGCATTACACAGGCCTATAATATAAATATTATTATTATTGTCTTATTTATTATATTACAGGCCTGTATTTGTATTCTTTTGAAGAGTAGGAATTATCATGAGGTAAACTAAAAAAACAATATAAAATTAAATGATGGTGTATACATCATATAAAAAATTCTCTTACTTAAAATTTAAAAAGATTTTATTTACTCATAAATATACTATATAATATGTAAACACTAAAAACGATGAATACTTATAATACATATCTGTTTTACAATTTACTCCCATCACCATATGTACCTTTATTTGATTTTTTTAAATCATCTCCAACAACACCACGTTTACCTGATACATCAACCATCATTGCTTCACATGCATCATATACCACACCTGTATCACCATTACTTATTGTTGATTTTACATACACTTTTTTACCTTCAATACGATCAACATATGCATGTAATTTAAATACACCTGGTATGGAACGTGCTGGTTTTTTCATATCAACATGTATATATGCAGTAGGTGATGGATTTTGTAAATACGATGATGCTACATGGCCAGTACATAAATCAAATAATGAACTAATTGCTCCACCTTGCCCAGTACCTATGTAACATTTTATACGATGAAATAGCGATCATGTATATTAATATATATATATATTGTGTTAGAGACGTATCTTTAGAGGGATATAACTATCATATATATATATTTAGAATTTACTTACCAATTCGTCTTGCGCCATTGCTAGTGAAAGGTCCCATGTAAATGGCCCATATACTTTCTTTTTGATCAGGTGAAGAGACGTATTCCATATACCATGGTGCACGTTTTCCTGTCACATAATGTATTGGCATTTGTGTTCTCATTGTATTGCCTGTATATGACCAACCATCTTGTGCTTTTGCTTCTTTCCACCATTTACAATTATTAATTAAATTAGAACCGACGTGATCAATTGCATCATACCAAGCCCTAGCATCATCTGATAAAGGTAATTCGTTTTCATATGCAAATTCTTTTATTGTTTGTAATTGATTTACATACGTTTCAAATGATGTTTTATATACATCGTTTTTATTATTATTATTATTATTATTATCGTTTCCTCTTTCAGATTTTGCTAAACCGCTTGTTTTTTGAGTGTTTAATGTTTTCATACGTTTAAAAACTTTACGAGCCACTCTTGTACCCTGAACGGCTGCAGGGAAGCCGCCATAAATAATCATTTGAACCATGATTTCTAATATTTCTTCTTCTGTTAACCCATGGTTTAATCCTCCTTGAATATGAAAATCCAACTCATCATTTCTTCCTAATACAGTCAATATACTTATAACAACTAATGATCGATCACGGCGACTCATTTCTGTTCTTGACCATATCTCACCAAATGCAAATTCTAATGCTTTTTCACCAACTACACCAAGTGCTTTTGACATGCTTTCAAATTCAATATTTGGATCTTGATTCGATTTACCACCTGTTAACGTCGTTCTAACATCCGTTCCTCGTTCACGACGCTCCATATCAGATAATTTTGCAGCTGCTTTACGCTCAGGTAATCGATCTGTCGGTTTTAAGCCATCGATCTCGCGCAATACAGAATCATATACACGTTGTGCCGGCATAGCACGAGGAAATCCACCATAACCAGCTTGGTGCAAAATAGCTTCTTGAATTTCTTCTCTTTTCACACCATGATTTAATGCTACTTTTAAATGATATTCTAATTCTTCTTTGCTTTGCACCGTCATCAATACCGTAATTACAACTAAACTACGATCACGCCTAGATAATTGTGGCCTTGACCATACATCACCTAATACATTGTCAGTATTAAAAGAACCTAATGCACCTAATTTTCGTACCATCGATCTTGCAACACGTGGTGGGTCATCGTTACCAGTCGATTTTACAGGTCCTTCGCCCATTCTTTTGATTACGGCTAAACCATCTTGATGCCTTTCTTCATATGATTTCCCAGACGACATTGACACAGTATGATGATTTTAAATACTTTAAATATTGTGTTAAATATATAATATAATACGTTATTATAATAATAGCGGTTTGTACGTTTCTAAAAAGAAAATGTATATTTTGATCTTTCATCTCATTATCACAGCGAAGTTAATATCTTTTGTTTGTTCTTGGATATTATTGTGGATCTATCTATGTAGTAGGTTAGACAACACATTTAATTAACATGTAATAAATACCAGGGCGGTATCATTACATTATTTCAAAAAAAAAGATAATGCGCTGTTGTAGTTAAAGTATAAAATACTTTTTAATATTACTTCTCTTCACACACCAGACATATTCTTTGTGTTTCACACCCTTGATATTTTTTTACGAAAATACAAAAATTTAATATTAAAATAATACGGAACTTTCATTTTGTCAAAATAAATACGTTGATCATTGATATAGATACAATCATATATTATTATTACCTTTTTTTAGATAAAAATATATATGACAGCCCTCCTATATATATCATATATTTTTTAATACTTTTTTTTTTACACCAGCATAGTCTTTGTTTCATGGCAATTTTTACAAATACGACTTTCATTTTTATCATCAATGGAAACAATTAATTCTTTATATGGTGAACATGAATCACAACATAAAATGCCACATTTACGACAATGGTGCCGTCGTCGTATTAAAAATTGAAACGGTTTGTCACAGATAAAACAATTTTTTGATGCAGCATCTGGTTTCCATACAGGTGCAATAAATGCATCATCATCGTCACTATCATAATCATCATCATCATTATTCTTATCACTATTATTATTATTCGTAGTCGTAGTAACAGTGGTAGTAGTAATAGTAGTTTTACCATCGATATTTCCACTTTTACTAGTTTTCATACTATCCTCAACTAATTCTGTTTTTCTACTTTTTCTATGTTTTCCAATAGTTTTTTCTATATCACGAATCCATGCTTTTCCAATTTCAACACTGGTGCCTTCCATTTCCGGGTCTATTAAAACGTTGGTATCTTCTTCACTAGCAATATCACTTTTAAATTCATATTGTTCCAAGCCATATTTGCTACTATTTCTTGCAGGGACAATTGCAACAAAAGATTTTAAATTAGATTGAATTGTAAACGTGCATTGAAAGGTTTTAGGATCACTTTTCACAGAACGTGCGTTTGAAAGTCTATTTACGTGAAGTGATGCAACACGATTTAACAATCGCTGCGTGCTGTTTTTTTTCGCCATATTATTACCAGTAGGTTTAATAATCGGACCTTCCCCATAATCTATATCAACAACTTTACAATTTGTCAATGACAAGGAACGATGATATTTAAATTTTCCATTTCCAACAGAATGTCCATAAATTAATTGATCGGACAATAACCAAAAATAAAATTCCTTATTGACTCTTCGACAAACTTTAATTAATGGGCCGCAACGGATGAATTTACGATCTTTTGTTACCAAATTAATATAACTTCCATCTTCCATGATAATCGAATTTTCCATCTTGAATAATTGCTCTTTATTTTTACGTATATCATTTGACAATTGGATATGGTGGTTGACTTCTTCAAATTGCTTCATTGCTAATTTTAAATGTTTTACATCTTTATGCGATTCTTCCGTAATCTTTATTAAACCAGTGATTAAGTTCATATATTCATTTAAACGTTTTGTCGGGCGTTCTATTTGTTCATAGACAATATCTTCATTTTTACCTTCAAACATTCCGATATCAACAAATAGATACAAACGATAATTTTTAATAATTTTATTTATTGATTTGGTATTTTTAAAATACCGTATCATGTATTCAAAATTATTTCCATATTCACTGTACATTTTGAATGAGCTGCCAAAATTATTAAAAAGTTTACCAATCATTATTTTATTGGTGTCACTTTGTTTTTTTGCATTCCCACCTGACTTTTGTTTATTCAATATACTATTGTTTCGATTGCTGCGATTGAAAGAGACAGACAAGGATATTCCATCGTTATCCACTATTTGTATCAAGGCTTTTAAAATTTCTTCATGCAATGTTACAATTTGTTTAATAGCATTTAATGCAATAACTGCTCTTGTCTCGTCCTCTTTTTTCGATTCATCCATTTCAGCAGAGGCACTTCCTTCATTCGATTCCGATCTACGCAAGACGGAACTTTGTCCTCTGTTTCTACCTCTATCTGTATTAACATTTGCACCACTATGATGCGCCAACGCTGGATTTATAATCCGTTCAATGACTGAATGTAATGTCTCTACATATTCCTCTTCGGATAATAATAATTTATATATGTAATCATCTCTTGTTTTCAATAAATCATCCGTTAAATATTTGCTATTGTCATACATATTTCCTCCCTTAGCATCATAAAAGCCAAGGGAAGATGCGCTTTCTCCTTTCGCCAACCCTGCTGAAAGAGTTTTTCGACCTTGTACTTTTTGACGGTATGCCTCTAACAATGGTAAAAATGCAAGAGTGTCTGGATTTGTTTCAAAATTTTCTTTCAACGATTGTAATATTTCAATAGTTGAATTGTTCCTTTTTCCTATTGCCAATAATTTAGTTTTCATATCACTCTTATTAATAATTGAATCTTCCAATTCATTGATCTCTTCCACTGTAGATATTTTGTGAAAACTTTCCCTTTCTGCATCTTCTACTTCATCATCATCTTCAGATTCCTCTTCGTTTTGTTCCAACACATTACATTTCACTATGCAGTAATCAATTAATAATTTTATCATTTGAGCATCAGCCACACGATCAACTGTCATTAAAGTGTACGGGTCAATATCTTCATTATCATGATCCTCCTCTTCCATATCAACCTGCTTTCTTTGCAATTTCACTTTTGCATCAGCAACACGTGCATGGTATTCCGCAACTACTCTCGAGATCCATGTTTCCACCTGTACAACTGTATTCACTTTTTCTAAATTGAGTGGTACAATAAGGCCAAAACTTACATGAACTTCGCCACACATCTCAATATCTTCCTCATTATGTAAGCCGGAGTAAATATTATCTCCATTGCTATTAAAACCCCGTTCTCTAACCATCGGCAATGCAGAAACGCCTGAAGTTGGAAAAACTTGCACGGCACGCTTTCGCTGTTCTAATATTGCTAATGGATTGATGGTTTCTAAACCAACGCTGCTAAAACTGGATTTTTCTAAATCCATACTATTAAAGCTATGTGCACTACTGAAATTGCTACTTTTTGTCTTCATCATTTTACTTGAGTCATTTTTTTCATTTTGCCTTTCCTGCCATTTTTCTAAAACATCGTAATGGAACCGTGCCGCCCCTTCTTGCCGTTCTTTACTAGCCAATGTCCCATCTTTCGTTTCACGCAATGTACTTGTTACCATCAAAACTTCAAATGGTTTTAATTGACTAGTGCCAATTAAAACATCTTTACTAATGCTATTCCTCACAGTTTCGTAGACTTGAATTACGATAGTGATTTCACGCCCAGCTTCATCAATACCAAGCGCTATCCGTGGTATGCATACGTCAAAATATACTCCTTTGCTGCCAAATGGAAATCTCAATGATGCTTTATCATAATATGCCGTTTCAGTTTGTCCATGCAATTGATCATTTAAATACACTTTAGCATATCTACCAACTTTATTATCATTTGGATTGTTTTTTTTTGATTGAAAACTACCATTACTGCTAAATTTGCTACTGCCGGAGGAAGACGAAGATGAAAACATACTTTTTAGCAAACTCCTTGAGCTACTACCATTATTACTATTACTATATACATCTTTGTTACTACTTTTTTTATTATATCTATTATTTTCCACGTTGCCATTCCCATCCTTATTTAAATCGCCCTGCATTTCAACTGATAATATGTGTAATTCTAATCTGAGTGCTTTCATTTTATCTTGTTGCATACTTTCAGCACAATTATCACATACACGGACTGGCACAGTATCAACATTTGGCAAAAATAAACGATGCAAAGAGCATGAGTCGCAGACGAGAGATCCACATTTACGGCAATGGTGGCGGCGCCTTATCAATGTAAAATTTGAAAGGCAAAATTTGCATACAGATTCCGCATCATCTGGTACCCATACATTTGCTTGTGCAACCGTATCAAGAGTAGAAATTCTTCGACTTTGAATATTTCTCTTGTTTTTTCCACCTTTTGTTAAGATCGTATTACTTCTAGAAACATTTGAACGTGATTGTGACCTTATATGGTTCAAATGAGTTTCATCTATTGATTCTTTTATTTTCGTGACCCACATATCTTTGTCTATGTCATTTTCAGCAAATACGACAAATGATTTTTCCTTACTAATGATTGAAAATGCACCTTTTAAGTTGCCTAAATTTTCTGTGCTAATATTTGTATATGCAAGATCTATTCTACGATGTAATGTAAATGATGTATTTTGTGCATTATGGGATTTACTGTATAACAATATATCATTAAATAAATGAAAATGATATTGTTGATTTGTTTTCCTTCCGCGTTTTGTTAATTTTCCTTCCTTTATTAATCGTCTACCATGCTTTGCAAGGCTAATTTTATCAGATGGAAATTGAGATTCTAAACGTACTAATCTATCAAATTCTTCACGTTGTCGTATAGTTTCATTAATTAAATGTGCTGTGCCATCAACCGCATCCAAAGCTTCTAATAATGTTTCTCTATCGCTATGTTTTTCTGGTGTGTATTTATGGATTTCTTTCAAAAGCAATTTATAACGTGGTACACGTTGCACTGGCATGATCAAAAAGCTTTCCATATTTTGTTGCGGTGCATTTTTATTAGTTGCTTTATTTGCTCTTTCAATTAATATTTGTTTTAATAAATTTTGAAAGTCAACATTATCTTTAAAATCGTGTATTACTTTAGATGCTTTATCATGTGTTGCAGTATATTGTGCATATAATTTAAAACGTGGAGCAAATTGCAAAAATATGTCACCAATTAACGGTGTTTTATCATCTAAAATATTATTGCTCTGTGGTGGTGGGCTATGTGCAGGTGGTGGTGGTGAGGAGCCACGGACCACACTGTTATTATTATCATTGCTTTTGTTATTATTATTATTATTATTATTATTATTATTATTATTATTGATAGTTCTACTTTGAATACGTTGTTTTAAACGTTCTAACAAATCAACATTTACAGTATGTATTTGTTCAATATTTGAAAATAATACTGCTAAACTGGAATTGGATATTATAGTTTTTTTAATATCAGTATCTGCTATACGAAAATTTTCAATATATGACGTAATTAAAGTTTGTAAATTTTTCACAAAAGTTTTCTCCGTTTCTACTAATTCTAATAATACACGTTCACGTTTTTTAAATGTTTCCTCCGTTGGTGGTGGTGGTGGTTTTCTCGACATGTCCCTTCCCCCCCGCGCGTGCGCCCCTCTTCGTCCTTTATTAAATAATTATCTATAATGTCTCTCGATATCTATATGTATATATATATATGTATAGATGTAGATGTAGATGTAGATGTACATGATGTTGAAAAAATTAATAGAAATGGAAATGTTCTATATCAGATTTATAGTATAAGTTAATAAGTTTGTGCACTTATGTCTAAGAAGAAGAAGAAGAA
>JACLAD010010851.1_pt1 | contig 26859 bp, 22 predicted proteins | sample 8027901 | NCBI WGS metagenome assembly JACLAD01 (sample SAMN15725071, study PRJNA655200) | protist metagenome | isolation source: fluorescence activated cell sorting (FACS) single amplified genomes of... | place: Spain: Blaines Bay Microbial Observatory, Mediterranean Sea | collected 2016-07-05 | reverse complement strand
AAAAAATCGATAAAAGAAAGGGACAAACATGAAAAGCAACCAAAAATTGATGAAATTCGACGAAAAAAACGAAAATTTTGCATTTTTTGAAAAATCGATTTTTAGCATTTTTGGGTAGCTACAAAATCAAAAAATCAAATCATCAAAAATGTAAAAATTTGATCCAACGACAATATTTTTTTATCGCGGCATTCGAAGCAGGGTTAATTTTTTTTAGTCACAAAAGTGATATCAATATCCCTTTCTTGGACTGGGCCTGTATGAAGCGGATACTTTCCTGGACGCTGGTGCTCAGCTGTACGGTTGAAGTATACAATTCCATCATTACTTCCCGACACAACAAACCTTGATCAAAAACGTTTTTTTTTTGAATGATGTTTCGAAATTTCAATTCTTACACATATGGTATACCTCAAATTTGGGTCGATGGCTAGACCGTTACAAGGAGACGCTAGATTGAAACCTCTCACACATCTCACATGTGCATCTTTATCTGATCGGTAAAAAATGAAAAATCAACATCAAACATTGCAAATTTTGATGCTAGAAACCTGAAAAACGTTTGAAATTTTCAATGTTTTCTGAAAATTTGATAGTTTTTGTCACTTTTTTTTATTTTTTTGTGAGAAGGTGACCGGGTCGGTATGCATGCTGACTGATCACCATATTTTTTATATGCTAGTGGTTTGTGGGTAGTGTACTCGTGTGATTTTTTTTATTTTTTTGATTCAAAAATAGAAGTTAAATAGTATTACATCTGTATAGAAATTTGGTGGTAAAGACTATTGTTATGATGGTTTATTGTAAGAGGGTTGTGGGGCAGATACATTACGATTGCATATGATTATACAACATCAAGACAACAATATTTTCACAATATCAAACATCGAAACAGAGTGATATGTAGATATTTATCATGGTATTTGTGTGATGAATTCTTACGATTAATTCACTGCGAATTTGAATTCTGAGATTGGGATGCTGCTTCTGCCTTTCGCCTGGCAATCGTCCTGTGCACCTCGTTCGCGCACTTGATAAATACAAAATCATAATTCTGAAGATGAAAACACATTGCAAATTCCATTTTTCGATTTTGGAATTATCAGAAATCATACCTCTACTTTTAGGAAATCATCCAATGGATAGGAGTCGGATGCATGCGATCGTTCGGTCAGAGCGGCTAGAAGCATCGGGTTGAAATAGTTAGTCATTTGGCACGCAAGATTATAGTGTTGGTTGTCCGTTGTGTACTCAAACCTAGATGAATAGAATAATTTTAAACCAACAGACTAAAATCGCGAAGAGACGAATCGTACATGTGCTTCACTGTGAGCCAAATTGTATTCCAATCGTTGTTTAGTCTCTCATTTTCTGAGAACGGCGCGGCAGTGAACGGATTGTATGGTGGATGCTGACTTGGGGCGCAATAGGTTTGTTGGTCATCTTGTAATTCATGCTGCTGTTGAACCGACGGCGGGCTGTCCTCGGTGGCTGACTCGTCGCTTGAATGAATTTCTTGCGAATCTTCGTATGCCGAGCTATCCTCCTCTTGCTCATCTCCACTGTCAATCACCACCTAATTATTCAGATAAACATTTACAAGAATACATGATATATTCGCAATGAATATCACCGGAATAAGAAAAAAATCCTTTCGCAGACTGCATCCTCTCTGAGATTGGTAGCCAAAATTTGATGCCTTCAATCAAAATAAAAAATACATTTAAATTTGTAAAAATTAAAAGAACGTAAAATTTTGCAAAATTGAAATCGGAAAAAATTTGATTTTGCAACAAATTTGGCCAAAATTCGACCTCCGTGCTTGATTGTTTTACTTTTTTTATTTTTTTAAAAAGGTTTTGATGCCTCCCATCACACGGAACCCCTATTCTTTCATGGTAAGGACAGGGCGTAAACTTGACATACCTAACATGAAAGAATTTGAGATGAATTCATTATTTGTCATGCAAAACAATATCAAAAACAATCTTTCTTGAACCATTTTACAATTTTTCCGGTGGGCTTGTCTGTTAGGCAAGGTCGAGTGATTATACCTGGAGCCCCGTCGTAGATGCCGCAACCTTTGCTCTTTTTACCCGCGGAGATTAGATTGACATGCATACCAATTCGAAGTGTCTGTTGTGATTGAGGTACAATGGCTGTAGAAACGTTGCTTACCATGCTTTGTTGAGATTGGTCCGGCGGGTCGTCTTGACTGAATTGACTTTTCTGAGTGTCCTGTGTAGCATCCTCTTCAGTGTCTGACTGATCTTGTTCGAATTCTTCTACACCTTGTACCGACTCTAAACCGTCAGATTCGTCGTCAGATTGGGTGAATTGAAGAACAGCGTCATTAATTTTATCAATTTGGGATTGCTGGCTCTCGGGATCAGATTCGAACGTCTTACTGCGCTTGCGCGGAGGAAACATATCATCATCACTTTCTACAAAAAAATCAAATCAAATTCAATATAATGTCCTCTTTTTCAATCGTTTTATCTATTTCAAAAAAGAATCATACCCTTATCTTGTGTTTGTTTTGCATGCCGTCCGGACAACACCGGTAAAATCGTGCTTGGAATACTACTATCCTGAGTGCTGGGCTGAGTTGACGATTCTGGCGTGTAGAAAGTTCTTGGTGGTGATTTTGCAAATGCATTCTTGAGTCCTTTCACCTCAAAACGTCAAAAAACGATGATACATAGCTCAACAAAAGCAAAACATCAACATGTACGATTTCTTCGTCATCCGACAGGCTGATACTCTCCTGAGACTCTTGTGATAATTGCTTATGCTTGTTTTCAAGTATGCGGGAGGATCGTTTGGTTGGTGTCGGCGCCTCTTGTAGCTCGAGTCGGGACCGTGTGTACTGTGGTGGCGGGGGTCGCTTTCCTTTTTTGCTACTTGCCAGGAAGCTGCGCGTCCGCGATTTGTCAACTTTCAAATCTTCCACTGCACACATATGCATCCAGCCGGATGGTGGAGTGCCACTATTCATTTTCAACAAAACATAGAATGACAAATCAAGAATGTAGAAAAACATTAAAAACATTACCTATTGAGCAAGATCATGTTTCGCTTTTCGTCAAGCTTGTACAATAGCCGGCTATGCGTTTTTTTATCATGTGTTATTTTTACTGGCAGTTTATTATCGAATTTTTCGAGCGGCTCCTTAAACTGTAATATCCGAGCATGTAATTTGGAGACAGGCACGGGCTGCTGAGAATACTCTTGGAGGTTGATGCCAAAGAGTTCGGCTCGAGTGCAGCGATGCATTTTTCTGTTTAGTAAGCTTACATCAAATAACTTATTATCTTCGACGTTAGACCATCCGTTTTTATGGTAAAATCCTATCGCCGAATCATCAGCATAGCAAAATGCATACGCCAGCCCCTTTTTGGCAATGTATCTCTGCCACCACTGGATTAAATACGAACCGATCCCTTTCCTCCGTGTTTCTTCTGCTGTAGCCATAAAATGTAGTTCTGCAAATCCTTTTATCCTATCCATATGATACACAACAGTGGATAATAAAACATTAGTCTCATGCTGCAGCACTGCAATACATTTATGATACACTCCTTTATATTTCCTTCCAGAAGCCATACTGGCAATTTCGCCTTTGATCAAAATAGAATGTGAAATGTATATCTAATAAATATTGAATTAAAAAAAGTTGGTTTACCTGGGGCGCCACGTTCATAGCTGCGCAAATGTCCCTTGATTAATTCCGCGCATTGGGATGCTAATTCGTCTGTGGGGTACGTTTCAATTATGAAGTGGATGTCATCTAGTTTATGGATTCTCTTATTATCCTTACATTTTGGACTCATATATGTCTCCATTGTCAAAAAGTAAATTAATAATGAGTTTATGAATTCTTTTTGTGATTGAAGATGGTATGGGTATGTGTTTGTGTTTTGGATAAATTGTGGCACAATGATAACAATGAATTATTTGCAGAAATAATAATATCCGTTTCAAAACACAAGACAAACAAACAACTGATGAAAAATGTTTCAGTAAAAAATTTCAAATTAACGCATTTTCACGCCCGTTTCCGCGTGGCATCATCTGGTGGAGGCGGTGACTAAAATTCAAATTCAAAAAAATGAATTTTAGAAAAAAAAATGCAAATGATGGAAAACCATTGGATTATTGTTGAAATATTGAATAAGATTGAAAATTTCATTCATTTTCAATTTAAAACATTTTTGGTGACCTGGTCAAAATCGCACACTCTATGCAGATTCCCATATGCATCCACCTCATAGGCCCTCCCGTGTTTATCAAATTTCAAATTACCTAAATTTTAAAAGACAACCAATACAAAAAACAAAGCAATTTTACGTAAAACCACGCAAATTAAGCAACATTTGAAAAATGTTTTTGCGAAATTCTTTCTTGGACCGTGTTCTGAATCGCCTTTTGGCCGCAGCGCAAAAAACACAACTACAAACCACGCCTGCAAAAAAATTATATTATGAAACATTGTAACAACATCTAAAAGAAAATCTTGAAAACAGAGAATGTACTGGTATGACAACGGGCCAGGCTTTCCATAGATTGCGCATCATCTTCATCTTGAAACTATTATGGTCAAAATCATGATTCGGCCGCCTGTAACTCGTGTACGGATGCGCCTTATCCCCCGTTTTTCTCATCACCTCCTGATATTTAAAATGATCCTTATTTGGCGGCTCAAACCCATATGCAGCTCCCGGAAAGGGCGTGTCCCCTGGCTGATACTTCTGCCCAAAACTAATCCAAAAATAAAATATACAAAGACAACAATGATAATTCAACAAATGAACAAAAATGCTTACAACCGGCTGTTATTCCGCCGGACATCTTTCTGCTTCGGTAATGACAAATCATATTCCTTCCTCCTTTGTTCATTGGATAATATGGAATATGCCGCCTGCACCTTTCTAAATTGTTCAGCAGCCTCTGGCGCGCTGCTTTTATCCGGATGATATTTCTTCGCTAGCTCTATGTACGCTTTTTTAATGGCATTCTTGGGTGCTATCCGACTCACCCCAAGGACACCATAATGATCTAATGACTGCGACACCCTTCTCGGCAGCCGGCCTGCAAAAATAAAAAAATTGGAAATGGGAGATGAAAAGAAAAATATAACGAAAATACTGTCTTTTTCATTCAATTTCTGTTTGAATTCAAAAATGTTTTGCATCCCTTTCGTGCACTGCCAAAATTGGCTCCGGCCATATTATGTTATATTGGTGTGTAAGAGTAAAAAAAGTGAAGACACATGGAGATAAAAAAGGTAAAGAAAAAAGAAAAGAGGAGTGAGTACCCAAAAATATGATTTCAATTAGTATTGTAAGAAGAAGGTTGAATTAAATCAATAATGTCGTAATGTAAAAAAGAAGAGGCTGTACTGTTGGGTCAAACTATATTGCGATTTTCGAACCAAAATAAATTCAACATATTCGTATGATTTGCAAACACCAAACAACAAAATTCATTGCATCAACAATAATTACAAAATTTCGTTTCTATTATTACAGTGAAAATAGCTTCGAAACTCTTTCAATCATCATTGAAGAGTCAATATCATCACCCCTGCTTCAGCCCCTTCCAGAGGGAGTCGGCGGATGGGCGTAATACACTATCAAAATGAAAACATGGTTGGATTAGGGTTCTAACGTCGGATGGGAGGAAGGAGGGGACTTGCGGTTTCTCTCTGTGGAGGATGATTTTTGTTACTAGCTGCTGCATGCTTTGCGCGTCAAAATAAGGAACCTGCCCTCCAAAGATTTCGACCAAAATACATCCCAAACTCCACACATCCACCTTCAAAAAACAATATAATTTATACAAATCACTCTATCTAAAACAAAAAAACAAGAGATATACCTTTTCTGTAATCTTCTGTGCAGTGTCAAATAATTCCGGCGCCATATACCTCGGGCTACCGCCCTCACTTCCCGCTCGGCTGATATGCGTACTATCCATGCTTACCGTCAAGCCAAAATCGCATATCTTCGCCCCATTGTTTTTATCCAACACAATATTCATCGTTTTCAAATCTCGATGTACTACCGGCGGTGTTAATGAATGAAGGTACGCTACCCCTTCACATATTTCGGAGGCGAGGCGGTATTGCTCACTTCGTTCTAATTGTGTCTTCTTGATGTGGAGGAGGTCGTTTAACGAACCGTTCGGCATGAACATCGTGACAATGACAAAGTTTGGAGGTGTTAGGCATGCTCCGACAAATGGTAGAAGACGGGGGTGGCTGAGTGTCTTCAGCGCTTGTACTTCCTTCTGTAGTTCGGCGATGGCGGTAGCATTATTCGGACCTAGATGAGGATGCATCTTTTTAATCGCGACATCCTGCCCCCGGAAAGTTCCGCGGTACACTGCACCAAACCTAAACATTTCACAAATTGATCGAAAAATGTGTATTTGCATCCAAAGACTTTAGGGAAACCAAATATCATCCCTTGATTGAACCCGCCCGATCCTAAACTCTTGCCTATTTCAAGCTGGCTCACATCAATCTCCTCTAAGACATTCTGTAATCGGAAGGTTTGGGATAAATCGGTCACCTGCCTGATATTTGTGATCGGCGTGTGATTGACCTGACACATGAAAATCAATTGAAAAGCAGCATCAATTATGGCTTAATCAAAGATTCAAAATTATCCGTTTTTTGAACAGGTGCATCGAGAACATCATCTTCCCCTACTGCCGGGAGCGCGGAGAGTTTTGGTTTGGTAATGGCCGCGCGTGACCGCGGTAGCATTGCGCCACGCTGGGGTAATCCAAGCGTACCGGGCGGCTTGCTAGGAGACGTCAAAACCTAAAAACCGAATAAATAAATAAAATCAACATATTGGGCATCAAAGCAAAAATTTCAAAAAATAATCCTTTTCTCAGACTTTTACTGGTGGTTCTACAGAACTTATCAATCGGCACTTTTCTCGCTGTTCTGTGAGGCGTAACTTTTGGTTGGGTTTGTTTCCAATTATAATTTCACCGGTGGCGTCGTTTGACCAGGTAACCTCTGTAGCAAGGTAGCCTTTGTATGTGGATGAATAGTATTCGATTTTATCGCCTTTTTTGTAGCGCTGGTAGGTGGTTGTTGGTGTGGGATTGGATTTTTTTATACGGCTTGGGGAGGGAGATGTGGTACGGCGATCTTGCTTTGGGTCGGGTGGCGGCGATGGAGATGACCGTGTTGGTGATGGAGAGAATGTCGGCCGCACTGGTCCCATGTGGTTTGATGGCAGTGGGTTGTCCGTGGCCAGTTTGATTGTAACTAACATTAGATCCTCGGTCAGTTGAACGTCCTTCCAATTGCTAATCTGCCCTCGGAATTGGATCGCATTAAAATTACTCCCGTTCTTACATTCCTGTAACATCTTCGTCATACGTGGTGACGCGCTTAAGCAATGATTCCAACTTTCCCTCGCCTTGAAGTTGTACCCTGCGCGGGATTGTGCGATCGCGCTGTACATATGGCATAGAAATTCATATGGTACACCGGGAGATGCTTCCAGACATTTGGTAAATGATAGCACTGCTTCAGTGTCACGCGTTTGCAATAAAAAGTTAATACCCTGATGGTAGTTTAAGAGGGGGTGATGCGGGTGCGCTGATATTGACTTGGATAACTCCGAGCTGGCGCGGGTTTGTAATACCTCACTGTTTGGCGAGCGGATTGCTAATCCCTGTAACACACCCAGCTTGGTCATTGCACAATCCGCGTCATCAGATTGCTCCTCCAAAACTTTTAATGCATCACTAAATTTACTCTGCTTCGCCAGTGCAACACCAATCTCTCTAACCACTTCTTTAACGGACAGGTCCGGACTAGGTCCATTCTCAATCAGATCCTCTTTTAACGAGAAGAGCTTGTCGTATGCTTTCTTGGGCATGTTTGCTCGACCGTCCCCGAGGCACGCTCTGCACTCTAATAACTTTAATTTGGCTACACCTTTCTGCTGTATATTCTTCATGCAACCACTCATTTCCAATGCCGTCTCCGTAAAATCAATTGCTTCCGAAAATTGCTCCTGTTGATAGTATGAGTCTGCAATGTCATAACCAATCGATAATAAATTACCAGGATCAGCACTTGTGCCGGTCTTGTTCTCGCTGACACATTTAAACAACTCCATGGAGGAATACTCCCATACCGGAAGGAGATGTTCGATTGCTTTGCCGAAGTTCTTGGTTTTACGGTAGAGCTCGCCTAGTTTGGTACGGTGTTTTATCTTTTGATCCTCTTTCGTTTCGAGGGAGAGGGCTCGTTCGTAGGTTACTATCCTGCCTTGGATTGTTTCCATCTCTTTGGGTGTCATTGGGGTGGTTGGTTTGAATGTTGAACTAGTTGATCTGGTTGGGGTTTTGGGCTCTAACGATTTGCGGGGGGCGGTATCGAAGCTTTTCCTCGGAGTTGCCTCGAAGCTTTTGCGCGGTGCGGAATCGAAACTCTTACGAGGCGTTGCTTCAAATGACTTTCGAGGGGTGGTTTCAAATGATTTACGTGGAGTGGCGTCTGGTTTTTTCAATTCGATTGAGGTTCGAGGCTTGGATTCAATCGGTTTAGGTAACTGATTTGCAAGTAAGGTTGTGTCAACATTACTACTTTTCAGCGTGGCGATGGATCTCTCGTATAATCGTTGCGCTGCAGCTTTCTGCAACCCTTGACCAATCTTCAATATGTCCGGGACACTCAACTTTGTGATCTGCTCCAAAATGTCAAGGTCCGAATCGTCAATCTTCAGAATACTCTGCAAATCACAGATCTGTGCGGAAATATCATCTTCCGCGCAACGAAGCATGGTTTTGTAAATTGGTAGATCCGTCTTGGCTTGTCCAGTGAGGGTCTGCTTCCATGACTTACGCGCGTCCTTCAATTTCCCCTGCTGCTCTTGGATCAATGCTGCCCGTCTGAACAAATCCCTATCCTTTCGATTCCCCGCGAGAAGAAGTAAATGAGGCATGGCGAGTTTGTACTGCTCAGCGATTTTACAGAGTGTGTCGGCGTATTGTTTATGTGACATTTGTTGGTTGTTTGACAATATCCGACACACCTTCTCTTGCCAAGCGAGGGCCTCTTTATATTTCTTTAATTCTAAAAATAGAACTGCAAGTTGGTGAAGCGATTCGATCTTATTGACGTCGACGAAGGTTGATGCGCTGTCGGGATCTTTACGCTTCATATGGAGTTGAAATAGCTTCTCCGATATTTTGGGTGTCGCTTGACAATCATGCGCTTGCAAATACCATTTAGCAGCCTCATCTAAATTGCCGTTCTTCTCGTTCATTGAACCTATCTCAAACGCGGTATCAAGCCGGTCAATCGAAACCTCACACTGCATCATCAAAACCTGTCTGGCTCCTTCCTCATCGCCATTGCACCGGAGCACGCGTGATAGAGATAGAGCTGCGGAACTATCTTGCCCGTTGTTATTTACAGCGGATGTGTAATGCCGCTGGGCTAATTGCAAGTCGTTTTCCTCCTCTGCGAGTTGACCAAGGCGCATGCATACGTTGAAGCCAAGCGGCGGGTCGGGGAGTAGAGATGCCGCCTTCGCTCCGGCTTGTTGCATGTTTGGGGAGGTGGGGCCCTCGACGATGTATAGGGCGCGGGCATAGTAGGAGAGTGCCGTGCCGTCGTTTGGGTACTGCCTGGATAAGTTTTGTGTGAGGCGGATGGCGTGGAGGTTGTCTGATGGGATGTCGTTTTTTTCCGATGTTAGCACTGCGGTGTGTGCTTCCTTGAAAAGTTTGCGCTTTTGTTGTTCTAACTCTTCTGCTGATGGTTCTTTTGGTTTAGGCGGCGGTTCGACATGTGGTCGGACTTCTCGTTTATGTGATGAGGAAGGTTCGATATGTGGTCTGACTTCTCGTTTACGGCTTGAAGGTGGTTCGGCATGTGGCCTGACTTCCCGTTGTGGCATTGGGGGGTTGTCGTATCGATCGATTGACGGGGTGCCGAAGGTCGGGAGCTTATCCGGCCCGCGATTTTTTGGACTGCGCACCTGCTTCGGCCGCTGTCGGCTGCCGCTGGGGCTTAATTGACTAATACCTAACCCCTCTACCTTTGGCAATTGAAAGCTAGGCGTCTGCAGCTTCGGAAGTCGAGCGAACCCTTTCACTTGACTAGTAGTTGCCGACGGGGGTGTTCCAAATGTAACATCCAGACTTGGCGGTTCGAACAAATGCTTGTAATTATCGAGGATATGCTCCTCCCCGATACGTTTCGCATAGGACCGTGCGCGGTCAGCGTCGCCTGTTTCCGCATGACACCTTACCAATAAGCGAACCACATCCGGTTTTGCTTGCTCGCTTAAACATGTTTCTAATTGTCCGATCGCTAGGTTGTACTTTTGTAGATGGTAGTAGGCTCGGCCGAGGCCGAATGAAAACTCATATTTCTGCCCGTGTACAGTTGGTAGCTCTTCATACATTTTCTCTGCTGTTGCCCAGTTGCCAAGTTGTTCATTGCATTCGGCCATTGCTAACTGACACGCCACATGCTGTGGTAGTTCCCGATCTATCATTTGTAAAGTCTTTAACGCAAGATCCCATTGTTTGTGTTCCATATGGATTTCAGCGAGTTGCCGATTGCAATTTACTTCATATGGTTTGATTTTCAATGCACAGTGGAATGTTTGCACCGCGGCTGTGGTATCGTTCTTTTTTCGCTGTACAATCCCCAGCGCGTAGATGGAATCAAAATGCATTGGTTTAATCTCCGTCACCTGACATCAAATCGAAAAATATAAAATTCAAACCAAAAATATGCGAAAAATCCATCATTTCAAACCGCTATATAGCATGCCTCCGCTTTATCAAGATAGTCCATCCTATCGTAAAGCCGCGCGAGCATGTGCATAGTTTCATGATCTTTCGGTGCGGACTTTCGCGCCTCTAATAGAAGCTTCTCCGCTTTGGAATATTCCTGGTTTTTAAAGCAAATGACTGCATCGGCTCGTAATGATTGCTCCTGTGTGCGGGATAAAAATCCAGCGCTGGAGCTCCCCGTACTACTTGCAATTGTATCCTCCTTGCTGTGAAAACTAAAGCTAGACTCCCGCTGATCTCCTCGCGGGGATGAATTTCCCATGGTGATTTGTAAATATAGATATAAACTTGTAAAACAAAATAATATTATCTGTTGTATAAAAAATGCTGGGAGGTAACATTATACATGATCAACACAAAATCAAATGTCTACAATTGACCATCAAAAAAATGTTCTCTGATTGTCGTGTCTACCTATTATTGTAATTGCTGAATTATGATTGTTGTTGAAGCTGTTGTAATTGTGAATTTGTTATTTCTGGTGTTAAGTTTTAGCGTAGAAATTGAGCACCTCCCTGAGACGCGGAAGGAAACCATTAAGATATTGAGGTTTCTCGTGAAGCGTCTGAATTTCGAAAAACAAGCTGGCGAAAATCATGACGATGTCCTTGTTGCGCTGCAGGATGTGGTCAACGATCTTCAAATTCCCTAGCACGTCTGGGGTCAAAATGCACTTGATGATGACATCCCGTGGTAAAATCCTGAATAATGTACACCGAGAAAAGAAAGATTTGCATGATTTGATCAGCATTGCACATGCTCGAATGCGGTCCATAGGGAAAAGCAACCTCAAAAGCATTCTGATCCTGAAAGAACATTCTGGAACACCATCGGCCGTTTCACGTCGTGGCCATTTCAGGGTTTTTAATCCATGGCGCAGGCAGAAAATGATGTTGGCTATATTCTTATACTGAAATGCGTACGAGAGTGCGCACTGACCTTTTTCGTCCGTTGTGAAAACGCTCGGATAGATATGAGAAATTTCAGAAGCTAATTCAAGAGATTCTTCCAGCGGTCTCAACTGAAACTTTTCATTTTTTCTGCATGCTTGAAGTACATTGAAAGAGTATGCAAGTAACTCGTAGTGACCAATCCGCGGCCTTCGAGCACGCTCTACGCTAAACTTTGCGCCGGCAAGATCATCCTCCGAAATCGTAGCGCCGGCGTCAAGAAGATCGGCCAAAGAATCAAAAGACTCCCAACCCATAATGCCACGAAACGTACACATTGTCATTGGCGAAGAATCTTTTCGGCAAAAATTTGGATCTGCATCCGCCAGCAATAATTCATGGACGACGACCGGCTGTTTGAAGAAAACTGCATTCCAAAGCGGCGTTGTGCTATCTTGGACACGGTGGACAAAATGCACTACGTTCGGACTTTGACCTGATTGGAGAATATCACGAGCGAACGGTACCACAATGTCCATGGAAGCAACTATATGCTTTCGAGAGGCAACATTCATAATATCCTCAAGCAGCACCCAATCGTTGTCATCTTTGATCCATTTCTCTCTGCCGCGTAACTGCACAGAATCTGCGTGTTCCTCCAAAATACGGATAACGACATCACGACTCTCCATGCGTACCGCCGCGCCTCCAATTATTCCCAACAAATACAATTTCAACATTATTCTTTCAAAATTCAAATAAATTATAAGCAATAATCACAATAATTTAGGTAGACTGATTGACGTGTGAAGTAGCACGAAAATTGGTACACATAGATATGCAAATAGTATATAAAAAATGCGACGAACTTGATGGATTGTTGTTTTTCGAAAACTCATCTAAACCATGACAACTCACCGAACTACTAAAATACATTGCACAACCAAACATCAACAATCATTGGTCATGTCTACAATTGACCATCAAAAAATCTCTTGTTTGATTGTCTTTTTTACCTGTTATTGTAATTGCTGAATTATGATATATCATTGTTGGTTGAAACTGTTGTGATTGTTATTGCTGTTTTTAAGTTTTAGTAAAAATAACCGTAACGATTGATCGCCAACTTTAGACGCGGAAGGAAATATTTATGGTTTTCAACTGCTTCGTGAATCTGCTGAATCTTTTGCCCCAAAGTGCGTTTGCTGCTGACTCTCATCATGGCGATGTCCTCGTTGTGCCGCAGGATGTGGTCAACGGTCTTCAAATTCCTCACCACGTCTGGGGTCAAAATGCACTTGATGACCAGATCGTGTGGTAAAATCCTGAATAAAGAACACTTGGAGAGGAAAGATTTGCATGATTTGATCAGCATTGCACATACTCGAATGCGGTCCAAAGGGAAAAGCAACTTCAGAAGCATTCTGACCCTGAAAGAACTTGCTGGAACACGATCGGCCGTTTGGAATCGTGAATATTGCACGGATTTTAGTCCATGGCGCAAGCAGAAAATGATGTTCTGTATATTCTTATACTTCAATGCGTACGAGAGTGCACACTGGCCTGTTTCGTCAATGCTAAAAACGCGCGGATGGATATCGAAATATTGATGAGAATCTTCAAACGTTTTCAACTGAAGCTTTTCATTTTTTCTGCACGCTTGAAGTACATGGAAAGAATATGCCAGTAAGTCGTAGCGAGCAAACGACGGAGTTCCAAGATTCTCTATATCTTTTGTTTTTGCATCGGTAAGATCATCTTCCGAGATTCTAGCGCCTGCGTCAAGAAGATCGGCCAAAATCCGAAAAGACTCGAAACCAAAAACGTCACGGAAAGTACATAATCTCAAGGGGTAATAATGTTTTTGGCATAAATTCGGATCTGCATTCGCCATCAATAATTCGCGGACGACGCCCTGTTGTCTGAAGTAAACAGCATTGCACAGGGGCGTTGTACTGCGCTTAACAATGTGAGCAAAATGCTCTGGTACGGCGACGTTCGGATTTTGACCTGATTGGAGAATATCACGAGCAAATGGCACCACGAACCCCAGAGAAAAACATTTTTCCTTATAAGAAGCAACTTTCATAATCCCCTCAAGCAGCACCCAATCGTTGCTATCTTTGCTCCATTTCTCTGAGCCGCGCAAAGAATCTGCGTGTTTCTCCAAAATGCTAATAACGTCATCACGACTCACCACGCGTACCGCCGCGCTGCCAACAATTCCCAATAAATAAAATTTCAACATTATTCTTTCAAAATTCAAATATAATCAATAATCACAATAATTTAGGTAGACTGGTTGACGTGTGAAGTAGCACGAAAATTGGTACACATAGATATGCAAATGGTATATAAAAAGTGCGACGATTTTGATTGATTGTTGTTTTTCGAAAACTAAATCTAAACCAACATTATACATATCAACACAAAATCAAATGTCTACAGTTGACCATCAAAAACTCTCTTCTCTGATTGTCGGGTCTACCTGTAATTGTAATTGCTGAATTATGATTGTTGTTGATGCTGTTGTGATTTCGAAATTGTTATTTCTGGTTTTAAGTTTTAGCCAATGTAATAATTGATCGCCATCTTGAGACTCGAAAGAACACTGTCCAGGTATTCAGGTGCTTCGTGAAGCTGCTGAATTTCGCAAAACAAGGCGTGTAAGCCGGCGACCATCATGGCGATGTCCTCGTTGTGCCGCAGGTTGTGGTCAACGGTCTTCAAATTCCACACAACATCTGGGGTCAAAATGCACTTGAGGATGAGATCTTGTGGTAAAATCCTGAATAATGGACAATTGAAGACAAAAGATTTGCATGACTTGATCAGCATTGCACATGCTCGAATGCGGTCTTCAGGAAAAAGAAACTTTAGAAGCATTTTGATCCTCAAACCACATACTGGAACAAGATCGCCCGGTGAAAAGATTCCTTCATGCTTCACGAATTTTAATCCATAGCGCAGGCAGAAAATGATGTTCCGTGTATTCTTATACTGTAATGCGTACGAAAGTGCACACTGCCCTTTTTCGTCGGTGCTAAAAACGCTCGGATAAATATCGAAATATTGATGAGATTCTTCAGGCGGTCTCAATTTAAGCTTTTCATTGTTTCTGCATGCTTCACGCACGTGGAAAGAGTATGCCAGTAACTCGTAGTGACCACCGGATGGAGTTCCATCAAGCTCTACGCTGGTCTTTGCGTCAGCAAGATTACCCTGCGAAATCGTAGCGCCGGCGTCGAGAAGATCGGCCAAAGATTGAAAAGACTCGATACCAATAACGCGACGAAACGTGCATATTGGCATTGGCGAAGAATAAGATTGGCATGACAAATTCGGATCTGCATCCCCAAACAATAATTCACGAACGACGCCCTGTTGTTTGAAGTAAACTGCATTGCACAGAGGCGTCGTGGTGACCATGGGCCAGTAAGAAACATGCTGTACGTTTGGACTTTGACCTGATTGAAGAATATCACGAGCGAATGGCTCCACGATGTTCACGGAAAAAGATTTGTCCTTATCAAAGGCAACGATCATAAGCCCATGAAGCAGCACCCAATCGTTGCTATCCTTGCTATCCTTGCTCCATTTCTCTCTGCCGAGTAACTCAAAAGACCCTTCGTCTTGCTCCAAAATACTAATAACGACGTCACGACTCTCCATGCGTACCGCCGCGCTGCCAACAACTCCCAATAAACACAATTTCAACATTATTCTTGCGAAATTCAAATATAATCAATAATCACAATAATTTAGGTAGACTGGTTGACGTGTGAAATAGCACAAAAATTGATACACATACACATATGCAAAGATACAAAAATGCGACGAACTTGATTGATTTTTTCCTTTTCGAAAACTCATCTAAACCATGACAACTCACTGAACTACAAGTATGTTTTTTGATTGTCGTGTCCACCTGTAATTGTAATTGCTGAATTATGATTGTTGTGGATGATGTTGTGATTGTGAAAATTGTTATTTCTGGTTTCAAGTTTCAGCACATGTAACGATTGATCGCCGCCTTGAGACTCGGAAGAAAACTGTCCAGGTTTTCAGACGCTTGGCCAAGCTTCCGAATTTCTTTTCCTAAGGTGTGTTTGCTGGCGACCATCATGGCGATGTCCTCATTGTGCCGCAGGATGTGGTCAACGGTATTCAAATTCAACACAACGTCAGGGGTCAAAATGCATTTGATGACCAGATCTTGTGGTAAATTACGAAATAATATACACTGAGAAAGGAAAGATTTGCATGACTTGATGAGCATTGCACATGCTCGAATGCGGTCAACAGGGAAAAGCAACTTCAAAAACATTCTGACCCTGAACCCACTTGCTGGAACACGATCGGCCAATGCAAGGGGAGAGGTATTCAGTTCAAATCGTGAACGCTTCACGAATTTCAATCCATAGCGCAGGCAGAAAACGATGTTCCGTGTATTCTTGTGGTGAAATGCGTACGAGAGTGCGCACTGACCTTTTTTGTCGGTGCTAAAAACGCTCGGATGGATATCGAAATATTGATGAGATTCTTCAGGCGGTCTCAACTGAAGGATATCATTCTTTCTGCATGCTTGAAGTACATTGAAAGAATATTCCAATAACTCGTAGTGACCAATCCGCGGCCTTCGAGCAAGCTCTACGCTCGTCTTTGCGTCGGCAAGATCACCCTGAGAAATCGAAGCGCCGGCGTCGAGAAGGTCGCCCAACATGTGCAAAGACTCCCAACCAATAACGCAATAAAAAGTGCACATTCTCAATGGTGAATAATGATATTCGCATAAATTCGGATCTGCATTCGCCAGCAATAATTCGCGGACGACCCATTGCTGTTTGAAATAAACAGCATTGCACAGGGGCGTCGTGCTGACTTTAGCACTGTGAGCAAAATGCACTGGTATAGCGACGTTCGGATTTTGACCCGATCTGACAATATCACGAAAGAATGGCATCACGATCTCCATGGAAAAAAAAGCTATATCATTATCACAGGCAACTTTCATAATCCCTTCAAGCAGCACCCAATCGTTGGAATCTTTACTCCATTTGTGTCTTCCGGCTAACTGCAAAGACTCTGCGTGTTCCTCCAAAATACTAATAACGAAGTCTCGACTCTTCATACGTACCGCCGCGCCTCCAACAATTCCCAATAAATACAATTTCAACATGATTCTTTCACAATTCAAATGAATTATAATCAATAATCACAATAATTCAGGTAGTCTGATTGACGTGTGAAGTAGCACAAAAATTGATACACACATAATGAATATGCAAATAATATATAAAAAGTGCGACGAACTTGATGGATTGTTGTTTTTCAAAAACTAATCTAAACCAGGACAACTCACTGAACTACTAAAATACATTGCACAACCAAACACCACCAATCATTGGTCATGTCTACAATCGACCATCAAAAAATATCTTCTCTGATTTTCGTGTCTGCCTGTAATTGTAATTGTAATTGCTGAATTATGATTGTTGTTGATGCTGTTGTGATTTTGAAATTGTTATTTCTGGTTTTAAATTTTAGCCAATGTAATAATTGATGGCCACCTTGAGACTCGAAAGAACACTGTCCAGGTATTCAGGTGCTTCGTGAAGCTGCTGAATTTCGCAAAACAAGGTGTGTAAGCCGGCGACCATCATGGCGATGTCCTCGTTGTGCCGCAGGATGTGGTCAACGATCTTCAAATTCAACACAACGTCTGGGGTCAAAATGCACTTGAAGACCAGATCATGTGGTAAAATCCCGAATAAAGAACACTGGGAGAGAAAAGATTTACATGATTTGATCAGCATTGACCATGCTCGAATGCGGTCTTCAGGGAAAAGCAACTTCAAAAACATTCTGATCCTGAAAGAACTTGCTGGAACACGATCGGCCGTTTGGAATCGTGAATATTGCACGGATTTTAATCCATGGCGCAGACAGAAAATGATGTTCGCTATATTCTTATACTGAAATGCGTACGAGAGTGCCCACTGACCTTTTTCGTCCGCTGTGAAAACGCTCGGATAGATATCAAAATTTAGAGAATCTAATTCAAGAGATTCTTCAGGCGGTCTCAACTGAAGCTTTTCATTTTTTCTGCATGCTTCACGCACGTGGAAAGAGTATTGCAATAACTCGTAGTGACCAAGCGACGGAGTTTCAGGAAATTCTACGCTTCTCTTTGCATCGGTAAGATCGCTTTGCGAAATCGTAGCGCCGGCGTCAAGAAGATCGGCCAAAGATTGAAAAGACGCGATACCAATAACGCCAAGGGCAGTGCACATTCTCAATGGTGAATAATGATGTACGCATAAATTCGGATCTGCATCCGCCACCAATAAATCCCGGACGAGGTACTGCTGTTTGAAGTAAACTGCATTGCAAAGCGGCGTTGTGATCACTCTGGCTCTGTGAGCAAAATGCACTGGTATAGCGACGTTCGGACTTTGACCCGATTCGAGAATGTCACGAGCGAATGGCACCACGATCTCCATCGAAAACAATTTGTCCTTACGAGAGGCAACTTTCATGATCCCCTCAAGCAGAACCCAATCGTTGGTATCTTTGCCCAATTTCTCTCTCCTGCGTAAGTGCAAAGAATCTGCATGTTCCTCCAAAATACGGATAACGACGTCACGACTCTCCATGCGTACCGACGCGCTTCCAACAACTCCCAATAAATACAATTTCAACATCATTTTCTCAAAATTCAAATATTTGTAATCAATAATCACAATAATTCAGGTAGACTGATTGACGTGTGAAGTAGCACAAAAATTGATACACACATAATATGCAAAGATACAAAAAAATGCGACGAACTTGATGGATTGTTTTTTTCGAAAATTATTCTAAACCGTTCTCAACTACTAAATAAAACTATACAACCAAACACCAACAATCATGAGTCAGAATTCACGTGAAAAATAAGTCGATTTGTTTTAAGAGCCAACCAGTGAGAGAGACCTCTCACGTCGGCAAAAAAACTATATATTTTGATGATGTTAAATTTATTTTATAGATAATCATTATAAAGTGATACTTCTTTTTTTCTTTATCAATAATTGCATGTAATACTGTAATTTGTATAGCACGCAAACATTATAGAATACGATTTCTCAAATCCTCGATTTTCTTCATGATCTCTGCAGGGGTACGATCTAATTCACCAGCGATGTGCTTCTGCTTTTCAAACGGGAGGGTGGAGAACATTTCGCATAAATCACCGTCGATACAACGCTGGACAGGGTGGTAGTAGCTTCTATACCTAATATGATCGTTACCGGCTATCGGCGGGAGCTCCGCGCGCATGAAAATTTCTAGATGGTGGAAGAAATCTGTATCCTCAACGGTAGGTAGTGGGTAGAAGCAGTTCACACTGCCCATGATAGACGCGCCGATGACAACCTCCGCATTACCAGGTAGGAGGGCGGTTTTCTCCAACGCGGTGATGGTTTCGCCGACGTGGAAATTCGCGAGGGTTTCAATCTTCGGGCAGGAGCCGCTGATGTATGCGGTGTCAGCCTTGAGACGGAGGCCGGAGGTATCGCCACCATCCTCCGCGCGAGCACTCTTGGGGATACGGCCGATCCAGATAGAATCGAATTTATCAGCACCCATCATGGTGTGGTAGTCCAAGCAGGTTGAAGCGGTGACCCAGCGCGGGATGGATTCATCGGCGACGACGTACAGCATGTTATCGTTACGACGGTACTTTAACACGTGGAAACCCTCACGAATGTCAGAGACATAGATGCGGTCCTTCTTCACGTGGATCCAGTTAATGCCCTCGGGGATCATCTTGTACTCGCATTTGCGGAGGAGCTTTCGCTTACCGAGCTCGTAGATACGGAGGGATTTACCAACCGCAGCGAGAAGACGGCCCTCAAACGGGAAGAGGTAGGTTGGTACGTCTTCAAGCGCTGTGGTATGGATCAACTGAAGCTGGTAGTTGGTATCATACACATACGTCTTAATCGTCGCACGCGGTGCAGAACGCGGATGGAGCGTCATGTTATACGCGGTACCCACAACCAAACACGGCTGGTTCGCAAGCTGGGAGAAGTAGCAGACGGTGACGCACGTGGCGGTTTCGTCGACATCAAGATCGACTTTAAACACGGAATTCAACTGCTTGGGATCGACGACACGAACGCAACTACCCCACTTACCTTCACCTGCCTTGAAAGTACCGATTTGCTCTTCCGGTAAATCCTCCTCTTCCATTTCCATCTCGTCTTCATTGCGATTCAACTTAATCTTCTTCAAAGCCGTACGAATCTCTCTCTTCGTCTCCTCATTGTACGCATTATGATCGGATTCAAGAATGGCAAGCATGATGGGGCGCTGTCCTTGGGTCAACGCAGCACTCGGGGCCATAAGCGGCGGGGGCAGCGGGACCATCTTGCGAGGGGTGTAGGATAACTGCATGGTTTGCTGGTTAAACACTTCACCAAGACGTTCCGGGCTGATAATACGCAGGGTTCTCGCGGCAATACTAACAAATCCCTCGGGGCACTGCTCACTGCTAAAACTGCTAGCAAACTCCAACTCTTCATAACTCATCGGAGTGCAATGGTACTTACCCTGGAAATGATAGCACAACCACGGCTTACTACTCAACGCCATCATTGCCGGCTGTCCAAGTACAGTAACAGGGTGCAGCTTGACCGCCTTATGTCCAAGGAATCTCGACCGCTGGTCAGACAAGGTACCAGTGACAAAATCCACCACAGAGCGAATCAAAATACCACTCGTCAAACCAACGTTCAAGAAGAGATACCTCTGATCCTGCGCTTGGCCTGCATTCTTGGTCTCAATCAAGCACACACTCTCCGGTGGGTTCTGCAAGGCTTGCGCACTCAACTGCTTCAACGGCCGCTCCCTCTCAAGACTCAAAATACGAATGGTATTATCCACACCACCAACGGCCATGAAGCTTGCTCTGGTACGGTTATCCGGGACCGGCTGCACACTCAAGCAGATGACCTCGTAATTCATGTCACGCTTAGCTACCTCGGAGATCGCATGCGCTTCATCCAATTCAAAGTACACGATTTCACCACCGCTTAACGCCACAACCACCTGCTTCTCATTGGCGGCTGCACACAAGACGCGCTTCTGACCCGGTGCTCTCCATTCGTTAGTACGACGCGGCAACAAATGACGAATACCACCAGGATGCACCTGCATGTAGCTATCATCTTCCATCAATTGAACGTGAAGAGATGGGCTAGTAGCCAGGAAACCACTATCCAAAACTTCTTCGACGGTATCACCAATAGATAAAACGAGCGTCACATCACTGAAAGAGACAATGATATAACGATCATACGGGCTATCCTTCTTCTGCTTCACCGTCCAGACACAACTGGGATTACCAGGCAATTCAGACACCGCCATCTCAGTGATTGCAAGACCATGTCTCAAGCAGCGCAACGTACTCCTCGGGCCGCGTCCACAGAGCGAATAGATCTGCGGAACTCCCTCACTGGCAGCGTCAAGCACCTTCATGTCAATAACTGGACTCATACTCGTCATCTCATCATACAACATAAGATTCTTCAATTGCTTGGGTTTGAACGCCACCAACGCCTGCGCACCATGCGGATGTGCACTAGTGCAAACTGGATCGTCGTCATCATTACCAATACCTTGAAATTGGTATAAGCCGTGATTGCCGAATTCACTAGCAGCGAAGAGGAAGCCAGTCTTTAACACGCAGAGGGAGTTGGTTAGAGGGATGGTATCGAAGTACTTGCATTGGATTTCGGTAACAAGGTCTTCATCATGGGAGATGGTCACCTTGTAGAGATCACCATATTCAGATTGAATAAGGAAGAAAAAGAAATCCTTCAACTTATGGGTAGCATGCGCAACAATCAAAAGACCCTTCTCTTGCGCCATTTCAAGACGACGGGGGATAGCGCACACCACATCTGGATGGCCGGGCTTTTTGTACACCAAGCAATTCTCGCAGCATACCAACACACCACTGGGACCGTCCACACCACCGGGCACCGGGATCAACGCATGCGCCGTGTTGTCCACTGGATCTTCATACTTTCTGGTCACGTGATTGATACCGAGATCCATTTCGTAGAAAGTAAGCATCTTCTGCGGCGGTTCAGCGTCCGGATCGCGATCAATTTCAGAATAGTCAAGTTCGATGCATGCAAATTGAGGATTCTCAAAACCGACATCAAGGCCGACGAAACTGTAAGTAATGGTCTTCGACTTATGCGCCTCCATAGGAGAGGAGATGGTTAATCGATTGTTAGAATCACGGTTCAAGATGTACACAAACTTCTGCTTCTCAATGGCTCCAACAATCAACGCACGTCCCTTAGGATCCATAGCGAGATATTGACCCGGCACAATACGACGACATCCGGTCTTACCTAAAAAGTTGAAGAAAAAAAATGATGAAGGAATCGAAAAAACGCATGTTTGATAGCAGATTCTTTTATCAAAATGTTTTTCATTTTTTTTAATGTCCCTTTCTGGTACCATAGGTTTCTTGATGCACCTTGTCAAATCTATTCTTCTCGGCGTTGTACTCCAAAATCACTAATCTTCCACTATCAGTACCCAACACGATGTAGTCCTTTGGCGCACCGGTCAATCGAAACGGGCAAAGCGTGCGGATTACACCGAACACTTCCTGGGATAGGATACATTGTACCTTACCACTCTCGTCTGGGCGCAACAATTCTAAGATCTTACCTCTAGAGACAATCAACTCTTGTGCTTTGGGCGCGCTAAAATTACCTGGGTAGAAAAATGAAAATGAAAAAAATGTGTTTTGAGCTCACTTTCTTTCTATTTTTCGCAAAAATCATCAAAATTCATGCATCTGAATGAAAAAACTCCCTGAAATTTACCATAACATGATTGCGTGATTGCACTCGCCCGTTGCAATGTCAGGGAATACAAATGAGGCTCGGTTGTAGGCGCCATCCTGTTTTACAACTCTCACCAGATTAGCTGTAAAAACCGCACATATAATATATCCACCAGATGTTAAAATGTTGAATGAAATAATGAACCAAAATTGTTACGCAAACGAAAAGTAAACACACGACCATCTTCTATTCTAGTTTAATCATCTCACTATATGCTACTCTACAAACCAGACAAATACATGACCTGATATCAAATATATCGTTAGACTCATTGAGCTTTAAAACTCTTCAGTGTGTTCGATAACTTCCCACCGATTGAGATTGACAACCGTTTGCCAAAAAACCTGCATCAATAAAACCAAAATCATGTTCTCAAAAAACAAGGAAAATTGTGAAATTGCAATGTGAAAACCGTAGATTTGAATCGAAAATGGTCGAAATTCGAACCCCGTGCTCGATTTTGCCATTGTTTTTTTTTTTAAAGATAAATACCTGCTGCCGCCGGCGCTGACTTTCTGTTTTACATTCATCACAGAGTCCATACTTTCTTGACTGCACATTTCACAAAAAATATTGGACATAAAAGAACTGCACAGTGACGATAACAACACAAAATATTCCATTTTTCTTGAAATTTTATGTTTGTTCTGTATTTCCCTCATTTTTTAAATCATTTTGTTTTTTGATGACCTGAGCATGGCATCTTGTTCTGTGAATACATTTTTGTTCTCTTGAATCTGACTGCGGATCATGCTATCGATCTCTGGTACGAATTGTCCCAACACAGCAAAGAGAGGCAGCACGAGGACATCGATGAAACCGACTTGGCAGTTGGGGATGGATGTGTTGGCTCGGTCATAAAACGTCGAAACAGGTAAATTTCGTTCTTTTTCAATATCACCTGAATGATAAAACATAGCACTCAAAAATCATTTCTCATATCAACTCACTTTTAAAAAAATTACCCTGACGAAAGAATTCTTCCATGACGCGACCTACCCATTTATGGTACAATGGCCAAGGCCTTCCTAAATAAAACAAAAACGAAAAATTGATAAATGTACACAAAAAATACAAAACCTGGTCAAAAGTCACAAATATAGCTATAAAAAACACTTTTCAGAATTTTTCATTGCATTTTTTCAAAAATTACCTGGGTTTGAAATATCTGCAGCGTGTACTAAAATGTTTAGAAGTGACTGTTTATCCTCACTGCTATTTGTCGGAAAATCCTTGCTTGTCAATTTCGTTCTAAACAGAGATAACTCCCCGAAATGCTGGCTAATATCAGTCGCAAGAACCATTTTGATGATCATCCGTCTGAGCGATCGATACTGATCCTCCGCAAGATTTTGCAACGGGTCGACAGAACAAGCAAACATGACTGCAAAACTTGCCGCTAAATGATGATTTTCTAACACGCTCATATCATTGTACCGTAGGGCCATCTTATGCCGTGTGCGGATTAGAAATTGGTTATTAAAACCGGGATGTTCAAAATCATGAATCGCACATGCCAAAATCCCAGCGAAGATTTCCAGTGTGCCGAGAATATCTTTATTGTTATTCAAGGAACTCAAGAAATTGCTTGCAGCACTGTTGACCTTTTCCGAAACTTTTGTAGCCGCGCCATTTTCATTCGCTTTCTCCCTTGCTAATTGCTCAGCAGCTTGCTTCCTTTCTTCATTTCTTTCAATTTGTCCGATGGTTTGTGTGATTAAATAGTGAAATGCTTGCGTGCAATCCGCAGCGTGAATTGCATTATGAAATGGATTACGCTTGACGTAACCTCGTTCGATCGCATTGATAAATTCGTTTAGGCCAGTGATAGGAATATCATGAATGGCTAGTAAATCATGCCGTTTACACAATACCAATGTCATGACGGACAATACTTTACCCTCTACCTGCGCTTCCAGATCAAAAACATCAAAATGCCAGTCATCCATCGTGTCCAATGTCGCCATAAGTAAATCGATTGCTTCCTGCCCTAAATCTTCTACTTCCTGCTTAATTATGTTATCAACTTCATCTTGCTGCCCATTTCGAATTTGCTTCCCACGTCTGTTTGTGAGGAAATTTTCTAAACCATTGTCATGACTTCCAGTATCGTTTCCGGCTTCACTCGCGAGCCTCACCCAGGACTGAACTTCGCGCTCCAGAAAAACAGTGCCCTCTGCTTTCGTTTTATCTGTGTCGACACTAATACTATATAGTTTGTTTGACGAAATGACATCCGCGGCCCATTTCACTTGATCTTTGACACTTTGAGATATTCCTTTTACTTCAGTAATCTCTCGGAATATTTCAAGGACTCGCTCGACTGGGCTGCTAAACTGTAATCCCTGTCCGTGATTATGTGGTCGTTTCTTTTCAGCGCTTGCTTTTCGTAAGACTAATACAAAACGCATCAGCCGCAGAATACGCAAAACCTTCACCTGCTCACTATCAAGCTTCAAAAATTTGAAAACCTATATTGTTCAAAAACAAAAAATGTAATGACAATTAAACTAAATTTATCTGACAACATCAAATTGTGGTAATTTATTAATGAATTCCAACATTTCTTAACATAAAATAAAATTGTAATTTTGGAAATAATTTGAAGACAACCAAATTCAAAACGGTAGATATGATGACAACAGAGGCGTCCGCAATATTCCATATATCCATCACGTACCACTTCCCGTGAGCAATCAATCGCAAAACAATCTCCATACAAAAGATGCCTGAAATGTAAATATGTGATTTTTGTTATGAAAAATATGAAAAAAGTATAAATTTGAACTGATTTTGATGTAATTAATTTCAATCTTTGAAGTTTTTGACTTTGATTTTTTTACATCCCAGACAAACACCAAGAAATATGCTATCCACCGCTTCAAACACATCAGAGGCGATTTGATCCTCAAAAATTAGCTCTTCAAACCCGATGTACATCAAAATAAAGAGGATGAAAAATCCAATCACCACATAGACTCCAACATCAAAAGCTCTTGCCTCCACCATTATACCTAATCAAAAATTTGAAATCATGAAATATTTCGCACAGAAACAATATTCTTCCTCAAATGATACCGATGAGACTTCGAAAAACTTCCCAAGGGCTTCTAACCTGAGAATCAATTTCCTCTTCCGCGTAGGCCTCTTTTTCGTCTAAGACAGGCGTTTGACCGCATCTTCTCAGTAAAATGTACCAGATGATCACTTGCATTACAACATTTCTTATTTGATCCAACACAACCACCAGAAACCATGTAAAATACGCCATTTCCGGCCTGCCCTTCGCAACGCAATGCACACTTTTGCTAGCACCGTAGAGTCCAACGGAAAAAACAACCACCGCTAACATCCACTGCAAGCTACATTTTAAAGTGTTCATCCCAAAATCTTGAATGCTATCGGTGTGCGTAATTGTTGTGTAAACAATAAGTAATTCAACGAGGAATTGAATTGGGATGCTCACTAATATAGCGTAAAACACAACACTGAAGGAGAAACAAACCTTCTGCTCCTCAAATGGCACCATCACGCTGTTAAATATGTTATCCAAACACCTCTCATTCTGGAACCGTGTTGTCTCACAATTTTCCGTCGGATCCACACAGAATAAGCCATACTTCTCCACGGCTAATTCGTACAAATTTGAGGACTCGCTGATATCGCAGACTGGCCGGGGGTCGTTGTCAAAATCAAAATAGATGGGGATATTGACTAGATGATGCGGCACCTCCCCAGTCACTAGTTTCTTGAAAATCAAACAAAATATGGAAAAATCCGCAAAATATGTTGACGATTTTTATTTTTTCATGTGCTTCACCAATTTCTTTAATGAACTAAATTTGGATTTACCTCTTTGCATGCGAGGAAGCAAACTGCCGTTCTAGCTACACTTCGATTTGGACTACAACAAAAATCAATCAAATCAACATTTTTGATCGATTTTACATTTTTGCAACAAAAAATCAAAAATCTACCTATCCCAAAGGACAGCGGTGCTCATAGGTTTTGCTTCTGGAACGGTCTGTCTACATAGCTTGAACTCAGTAGACTCGCTCGCACTATTTTGAGGTTTATAATGAAACAACTTATCATACGGATTTCCTCGCGAATCAAAAAATGACGAAAATCACGATACCTCGAGAAAAAAACTCAGCTTTCGTTTGAAATCCACACATTTTTGATTCAAATTGTAAAAAAATACCGCCGTA
>JACLAD010007041.1_pt1 | contig 26868 bp, 20 predicted proteins | sample 8027901 | NCBI WGS metagenome assembly JACLAD01 (sample SAMN15725071, study PRJNA655200) | protist metagenome | isolation source: fluorescence activated cell sorting (FACS) single amplified genomes of... | place: Spain: Blaines Bay Microbial Observatory, Mediterranean Sea | collected 2016-07-05 | reverse complement strand
CCTTGTCGTAATCTTGTTCGCAATGAGCGATTTCGCGCAATCAGCAAAATCGTAGAAAGTGTTCTGTTTGGACAGATATTTACCCTCATCCTCGTACCAGGGCATACCCATCTCGCCACCCCCTCTGATATGCGCAATGACATAAACAACGCCTCTTTTCAACAATACAAGTCTCTTGAAGTCGAATGAAGGGTCCATACATGCACCATAACTGCCATATCCATAAAGGAACAATGGAGCTGTTTGCTTCAAAACCAAATTATCCTCATTACTGGCTTCTTCGTCTTCTAGATCTTTGCGATATACTATAGACATAGGGATCTTAGTGCTCCCATCTCTACTCAGAGCTTCAATACGTTTACAGTCAAATAAAGTACGATCATAGAAAGGCACTTCTGTCTCTTTCAAGACATCTCTTGTCTCTGTTAAGATATCATAGTCAAACACTTGTTTAGGTGTCAATAAAGATGAGTACCCTAAACGAATCACATTGGCTGTATAATCCCTGTTAGGTTCTGGCCAGATACTGTAAGCATCCTCAGGTACTTTCACTTTATTCCAATTATCATAATTCTTGTTCTTCACTAAATCCGAGATCCACGCAGCCTTGATACCGCCTAGAGAAAGAAATGGAGCAGGGTGGAGTGTTTAATATGTGTAGAAGTTGAAATGAAGCATTTTAGAGTTAGTTGAGTCAATATACTCATCATAATGATAAGACTCAATAGATCACAGAGTAAGGATGATGATAGAGGCAAAGAAGGTACCCGGGTACCTACCTTCTCTTCCAAAAATGGCAACAAAAGTTTGAAAAGAATAAATGTAGTCAATTTGGATTTTGGGATCATAGGGCACCACTTCTGTCCATTCCGGACGCTTTTCAGTATTATCATTGTCATCAGCATATTCGTAGACATCAGCAATGCTTACTTTGCAGAGTTTGTTCGTTTTCGCATTGTCTTTGTTGGTCACTACCAAGAAGTTATCTCCCTGATGATCTACATCATATCTGACACCTACTACTCTAGGAGCAAAAAGCTTCATTTTTGAGACAGCAAGGGCATGTTCATCAAAACCACACACACTATTCGCATTGGAGCCATTCCCCAGGTCGATCACGTGTTGTTCACTTGTCTCTTTGCTTTCCATTGATAACATAATAAACCTCTTAGAAGATGTTTTAGAGGCATCTAAATAGAATAAAGAGTCATTTTCAACAAAGATTGAAATGTCTCTGCTAGGCTTTCCACTTGCATTAGCAATATTGTCCACCAAATTCTTGTTACTACTCGAATCTGTCTCGCTGCTATCATTATTGTCATCTGCAGCACCAGGGGTGTCACTGTCGTTATTACCGAATCCGAAAAAGGATGTTTTGGTATTGGCAGTAACACTGGAGGGAGGCAGTAATACTTCTCGCATTCTCAATTCATTGGGTCTATGTTCACTATCCATCAGCGTGTAGAAGATAGCACTACTATCAGCACCCCATATAAAACTACCGGATGTATCCTTGATGATGGTGTCTATAGCGCCATACAGGTTCGTCGAACACAATTAGAGAGTATATGATGATTGAAAAGAATATAAGAGAGAAAGAAGGAGAGGTCAGGTTAATCACGACAGTGCTAGAGCTGGCAGTAAGAGAAGTGATCTATCACCACCACATCAACAAGGAGACTTACCTAGAAGCTGCCCAGTACTCAAGTCCTTGATGTAGATAGTGTAGGTCTCATAACCGGTGTTGTCTTCGCTATAGGCCAAATAACGATGATCTGGGGACATTCTGAAAGATCCAACATCGCAGAACTTTTTGCCTTCTGCTAATACATTTTCATCTAAGATGACCTCCTCTTCGCCAATGACATAGCCTGATCCTGAAGGAAGGAGAAGGAGATGGAAGGTGCAGAGTATATGAATAGAAAGGGCAGGAAGCAGAGACACGAATTAGCACACTCATCCTCATCATAGAAACAGTAGATCGAAGAGTCACACCATGGAAAAGAGGAAGCGGTACTTACCTGCAGCCCCCTTCGAAGGAGACATTAGATTGGTCAACCTTCTCATGACACTTCTTGTCCGAGTTTTTCGACAATGAATTTTATACGATTTCCCTTCTTCGTTACGACTATAATAGAGATAGCCATCATGAGGGGTAGGCACAGACTCATCTGTTTCTTTCATATGACTCAGCATTTCATCATATAGATTAGAATGATAATTCTTCAAATGCTCCATCTTTTTTTCGCAGTATTTGTTTTCGGCTTCTAAATGAGCTAATACTTCAGGGTTTGATCGTTCATCATCTCTCATCCAGTAGTAAGGATCTACTTTTGTCAATGGCGGATCCATGGGATTTTTGCCTCTATATTCGTCTGTTTTCTCAACATTTTTGCCAAAATAGATGGTCTTGTCAACTTTCTTAGCGACTGGAGGCTGAATATCATCACTGGATGGGATAGCGTCAAGCACTGGACTAAGAGGACTACCGCCTATGCGACGGCGGGTTTCAGCGGGAGAGCTTTTCCCACTTGTAATGCGACTTCTTTGAAATACACGACGAGCTAAGAAGCCAGCACCGATTCCGACAAAGGAGAAAAACAAGATGCTCGTAAACGGGCTCGAAAGAGCAGGACGAAGGCCTTTCGGAATGAACTTCTGGAGATCCATACTACGTAATACAATTCCACTGCCAGTCGATCTAGAAGTGATTTATGAAATAAATAGCTGATAATTGCAATTCTCGGTTGAGAAAACACTTCCAAAATATAAACAGCTACACTAAGGTATGATTACAAGGCAATCTGTGACAAATTGATATCAATTCGATGATTTTTCAAGCACAAGCAGAAAGAACACCCTTTTCTTTTCTCTCTGTTTTTCCGACCCCGTCTTCGGGCGCTCCCAGATTTTTTCTAAAAAGTCATGGCGATGACAATGAATATAATGACATTGTTGAGGTTTCGCACGTGAATCTTGACCCTCTATTGATATTCAGTCATCATTACCTACCTATAAGTATGTGTCCATTTCCAGTCTTGCGCTTTGGCCTCTTGCTGTTGCTCTGGCTTTTTGGATCAAATATGGCCGAAGATAAGGCCACAATCCCTCCTGAAAAGTCAAACAAGAAGGTAGCGTTCTTGTTCATGGCCAGAGGCCCCACACCACTGGAAGACATCTGGCGCGAGTTTTTCAACTGGCGTACAGACCCGAATCAATATGTGATCAAAATCCATGTCCACAAGGGCTATAAGATCCCCACTTCCTCCTTCTTCTATGGCAAGGACCTGACTGATGATGAACGCGCTTCAGGTGCAGCATCTAGCATTGGTGCTGGAAAGTTATGGGGCAATATGGCTCAAGTCGAAGGTATCAAAAGACTCGTAAGAAGTGCACTGAAGGATCCAGATGTAGAATGGTTTACGTTGATGTCAGAATCTTGTATACCATTACACAATTTCCAGACAATGAGACGTGCTCTGATGAACTTCGACAAATCGATAGTAAATGGTTGTGATTTTGGGATGGGTGCTATGGAAGGGGACACGCGATGGAGAAGCAGTTTAGATGATGTGGGTTTCCAAAAGACACATTGGAGAAAGAGTGGTACTTGGTTTGCTCTCAAAAGAAAGCATGCTGAGATCTTTGTCCAAGAGGACAAGTTCGAAAAAGCCTTTCAGGGTGTTCCTTGTGTTGATGAACATTATCTCCCATCTGTTCTCGCAGCAGCAGGTCAGGACAATGAAACAACTTGCACAGATGGATTTGCACACGTAGGTCTACCTTCTCTCTCTCTGTTTTTTTTTTTTTGCTATTATTCTGTCATTATCACTATGATGACGATAATGGTCGCGCTACCAAGACCCGCTCTCTATATTCTATTAAACATATACTCATCCCTTCTTGTCCACCTTCATTGCCTTACCTGACCTGGGCCAATAGGTTCATTGGCCTTCTTTGATGGCTATGCATCCCCATACATACAGCGGAGATGAGATCACCCCAGAGCTGTTCCAACATCTCGCAAACCCTGTAGGAGGAGAGAAGTCCAAAGGGTTCGCTATGGGATGTAGTGGAGTACCCGGCTTATGCCATTTTACTGCCCGGAAGGTAAGGCTGTGATAAACTTTCTTGAGATTGTGATGATGGTATCCTGTCTCGGATTTGTCATCTTCTATATTTATATACTAACACTCTCTCTTTCTGCATGGTTATCGACACTATGATGGTTGTCATGGTTTTTATAAACAATAGTTCTCTCCAGCTAGTGTTCCAAACTTATTGGAAAATATGGATCTGATCCTCTCTGATGATTATGAGAATTATGATGGCAATCCTTGGCAATATTACCAAGACAAATTCAGAAGAAATATGAGTGCGAAAGCATGGAGTTTTCAAAATGAGTTTTATTACATTGACAACGGATACTTAAGAGAAGTGGTCGACGAAGATACGTTGCACGCTCTACATTATGAGGGTGAATATACGCACCATAACGATGCCACTGACAAACAAAACAAAGAAGTCCAAGAGAAGCGAGAGTTTCATCATTCTACGAAAAATATGAGTAGTAATCAAGTACTTTCTCCATTAGATCTGTTGGCCTTCCCATTGGGTGACAAATTACCATCCAGAAAAGATGGCCAACTCATCAAAGCGCCGAAAAACAATTGGGTCTTTCTACTTAAAGATGGCAAGAGACATGGTATACCAAATATGGATACATTAGCTAGTCTAGGAAAGACTTTGCAAGATGTGCAGATCTGGAAACCAAGTGATTTGGAGATGGTAGTGATGGGTGATCCTGTGCCGGATGTGAATGTTAAACATCTGACGAATAGTAATCACAAGAATGGTAATGATCGCCGGAAGAAACATGGTCGTAAAGAACTTGGTACGGATGGTAAGGGAGGGAATGAGCATGGGCTGGGTGAGCACGGTATGGTAGGCAAGAAACATGCGAAACATGTTGAGAGTGGCACTGTCGAGCAGGTGCTAGGACCTGTAGATGGTACTCGTTCAAATAGCAGTAGCACTGATAGTAGCGATAAGAAGGAAATGAAGGCGAAAGAGAAGGAGAAAGATGGTATTCCTATGAAGTTATTAGACCCTTCTTCAACCAAAGGCGAGGGTACTTCCATCTATGGCAGTATCACCAACCTACAATGGTTATATGAAAGTGAAGCTACTTTGAATGATGATATATATGAAAACAGAGGTACTACACGCTACTTATCTTCTAATGCCTCTAACACTAGCACTATCACTATTACAAATATACAAAGTATATACTAATTTGCATCTTTTCTACCTCTTTCTATACTAATTCTTTACCCTCTATCATATGACAGGAGGTTATAATCGCATGGGCAAAGGTCATCCAACCGATCCAGACATGTCCACTCAACGATTTCGTAAAATTGTATTAGGCCGAAATCGATACAATACCTTTCCTGATTTCATTATGGACATTTGGAAGAAAGTATGGAAGTGGGAAAAGGCTCAGGGTATCGAGAAGGAAAAGGAGAATGGCCAGGTGGTGATCGACAATAGATAAGACACGAAGCATAGATGATACGGGTATCAAGAGTAAGTAATGAAGAGTATGGACCAATGTATAGAATGTGTGAGATTATTGTGTATTTTATCCATAGTATACATACAAATCAGCATACATTACACATATACAGTATAAGTTTGAGCAAGATGAAGAGGGAGTGCAGCTGGTGGTTGGCTGGTACACTCTACGGCATACGGAAATCCGCTTCTCTTAAATATTTCAACAATTCTTCATGTATCAGACCATTACTACTCACAAACGAACGTGTCGACAACGTGTATGGATTGCCATCAATATCTGTAACTTTACCACCAGCTTCCGTGATTAGCAGTGCTCCAGCAGCTACATCCCATACATTCATATCGGTTTCGAAATAAGCGCTCATACGCCCATTGGCTGTCCATGCTACATTCAGACAGGCCGCTCCAAGGATACGTATTGTGCGACATTTATCGGATAGCACTTGTTGCGCTCGTAAACATCCATTGAGAGAATCAATATTTGGAGGAGACCCTGTACCCAGCACTGATGAGGAGATAGTCTTAGCCTTATCTACAGTTATAGGCAGATTATTGCAATATGCACCTTTGCCTTTGAATGCTACGAACATTTCATCATGGAAGGGGTCGTAGATTATGCCCAATGTAATGATTCCTGCTTCAGCGTAAGCTATTATCACCCCACTGAGAGGCATAGAGTGGGCAAAGTTCGTGGTTCCATCAATCGGGTCGACAATCCACAGATTAGATGCTGTCACATTCTTAGAAATGGCGTCTGCTGCCGCATCACGGCCTGGAGCCACATCTTCTTCTCCCAAGAACTGATGAGAAGGGAAGGCATTCAAGATTATCTCTTTGATTTTGTTTTGCGCTCTGGTGTCGTACTCTGTCAACACATCGCGATCACCAGCTTTCTGTTGCAGATTGTCAATGTTGAACTCCTTTGAGCCTGCAAGCATGATATCACCTGCTTGTCGTGCTGCGAGCTGACCAATGCGTAAGATTTCACTCTCAGGGGCAGATAAGCCAGAAATTGAACTCATTGACATGGAATTTCCCATTTTGACGCAAAAGTTTGATGTATGGAAAGAATTCACACAAATAAAGGATATAATCAAAAAGTATAGGACGATATGATACATAATACGCCGACAAAGCAATCGAATGATGAAATTCGGACACCGACTACCTAGGTGTGTGTGTCATAGAGATTTTTTTCAGTCTTAGATATTACAATTGATGACTTACTTTTCAATTACATTATATTTATTTTTTGGGTGTAGATTACCACTTCTCGCACTGAAACGATGCGACGACAGGACGATGATCAGACCATATCCTTGCTAGAAGGGAATTAATTTTGCCACTTTCGCCCGCCATCAATCCAGCTTCGCGTTCAATTTTCGCTACCTAGTGTTAATCAAATGTTAAGTCTAGCCTCTAGAGTTGTACGCCGCAGTGGTAAGAATATTACAGCCCCCTCGAATGGCGTCCTCACGCGCAGTTATCATGAGAATATCATCGATCATTATGAGAATCCTCGCAATGTTGGAAGTCTCGACAAAACCAGTAACAAAGTGGGCACTGGTCTGGTAGGTGCTCCTGCCTGTGGCGATGTGATGAAGCTTCAGTTCGAGACGGACGAGAACGGGACCATTATCGATGCCAAGTTCAAAACGTACGGTTGTGGTAGTGCGATTGCTTCTAGCAGTGTTGCTACGGAATGGTTACGTGGCAAGACAATCGATGAAGCCGTTGCTATCAAGAATACAGATATTGCGAGCCACTTGAAGTTACCTCCCGTCAAATTGCATTGCTCCATGCTTGCAGAGGATGCCATCAAAGCTGCTGTAAAGGATTACAAGGATAAAAATAGTAATACACAGGCTTCCAGTGCTTAAGTACTGGTCAAGCACTGGTATATATTTAACCATTCAAATCTTCGTTTGACTTCTTTTTGAACAGTGTAAAGCACTCTGGTGAGTTATGTGTTGTATGTATGTAGTGTAGAAAGGAGAGAAGAGGTGTTGAAACCAGAAGAAAAAATCTTGGAATATTGTATAATAGCAACCTCGTAGTCGTCCCTTAGTTTTGTAAATTTCGTATTAAAATAAAATTGAGCATGAATCCATTAATACTATTGGTAGCAGATAATACATTACTTCCATCATCACAACATGTACAAATTATCGTTCCATCATCGCTATTCATGATCATGTGTACTTCTCACTATGTGGCCAAATGCCCCTTCCTTTCACGTATATCAGACAATTCCATCAAGATATTATGCAGCACATTGTAGGTATAAAAAAGAGGACTTAGAAAATTCTCATCTCTGAAGTGTATCCAGTCTCTACGGCATCTACTTCTACAATTATTGAGTCTGGCGATATCCATGACAACAAGTTGTTCTATATGGTGATATTTTCGGAATGCACGTTTATAAAGCCTTTGGATGAAAGGTATTTTATCCCAGTGGAACTCCGGATGAGTTGTTTGATTATATTTACTAGGTTTGGACAGTGGCTTTGCGCTACAGTTCATCAGTTTCTGGTCATACTCGGGACTTCCAGCGTGAGCTGTCAAATAAATGACAGTCTGGTTTGGATGGATGACATCCACCAATCTACTCACAATCTGATTCACTTCATTTTGAGCAAACGAAGAAAAATCAAAATTCGATGGAGCTGGTTTCGTAAATGGATACTCTAACATGTTTGGCGCATGTGGTCCAGTAGAGAGTAAAATTACATCATGAGATTGAATCAAAGACCACCACGCTTCACAGTGTTGTGTAGCATACCAGAATTTACCATGTGTTCCCTGTAGATAATCGTGACGAATATAGGTTAACGATGTCTTGCTATTGGCACCGCATTCTTCATTACAAATGGAAATGAATCGTATTGGTGAGACATGTGGTCCTGTCATACAGCCACTGGCTCCTTTCCTTACTTTCTCAAGAGTTGTCCTAGGCGAACACTTCATATCCTTTTCGGGACATAGGCGCTCTCTTTTCATGGCAGGAAGATTTCGTAACCAAAAATCAGTCAATGACTCAACAGTTGAGTCTCCAACCATTAGAATCTTCTTTCCACATCCAAGAGATTTATGACAAAAGGAATCTAGATTAAAAGGATGTAAAGGACATTTAGGGTCCTCATAAGTCCAAGTAAAATTAGAACTTGAATCATGCCCTTTCCCGTTTGGAGATTCATGGCGATTCAGAAGTGTAGGATGGAGAGGTGTCGCTTTCCAATTGAACTCAGATTTATGGCCCAATGTCGATAGACAATGTAAACGACTGTTGTGATCATAGTGATAACCACTGCTATTCGTGTCATTCTCCACATTTACAACATTGACTTTACTGCTGCTGCTTTCATCTACAATGGAATGATTCTGGCTGTCTGAAAAGCCATCATCGTCTACAACCCAATCGACTGTATGGGTACTGTTGGGTGGATCATTGAGATTTGATGCATCAAGAGCACTCGATACGGGATCAAAGCAACACCACAGTATCAACAGCAATACAGAAATCATAGATGATATTCTCGTCAGATCAACCCCATGTCATTGCGGATACTATCTATTTTATTGTTTAATTATTAGGCATTTCCTCTCAATCAGCAATCTCCGCTTTAAGCAGAAACTCTCCAAAAATGACGGTTTCAACAGTCATCAGGAGAGTGCTAGAAGCGTAGAAGTGACCACCTCCGAGGAGGTCGAAAACCCGGTGGCGGTCATAGAGAAAAAAAAATAGAAGAGCTTTCCTCTCGGTTATACCATGGAAATGTCTCCTAAAAATATACATAACCGCTGCTCAGACAATGTTGTCTCTGTAGAGGGAAATCCTCTCAGTAAAGCTATCCCAGTTAAGGTGGAAAAAGGCAATAATGTGAAGGATGATGATGATGATGATAATAATAATAATAATAGAGAGAAGCTTTGCGGTCATAGTAATGGCAAGGAAGAGATGGTCCATAAGTATACCCTGAAAACCGCGGCTTTTTTACTAAATATTGTAACCAGTCTAATCGGAGTAATAATTGAAGGACGAGAAGTTGATGTATATTCACGGGCCATACAAGTGCTATCGATTCTATGTCAGTTCTTCATGGTGGGCTACTTGTCCTGGCTTTGCTCCGTCCAGAATGAATGGGAACCTACTTACGAAAATGTCTTTTTCCTGTTCACTGGTTTGTGCAGTATTCTCTTCGTCCGTTGGCTACTTCATACTCCAGCTTTCTATGATCCAAATGAAGAGACATACAACCGCCCCATTGAATTACTTGAATGGGTACAAAACGGTATGCCTCGATACAACTTACATTATGCATTTCTAGCCATGGTGCCAACATTAGCCTTTATTGCGGTGGGTTCTATCCTCGGATATCACGACTATGGTATGCGAGGTCTCTTTAGTCTACTTATTGTGGAGATTGTTGTCTACCTTCCCATGACTGTTGTCATAGTATGTGCTTTATATATTGTTACTTTCCATGAAAGGAAATTATTGAAGTTAGAATGCGCATTGATAGACAGAGATATTGACAGTGAAGAAAAGCAAGAAGCTGTAATGTACAAGAAATGGATCTTAGAGTTGGCTGAAGCAGAGGAAGGTATCTGTGAACATACTCGTTTCATGAACAATTATTTCATTATACCCATTGGGTTTTTAATGACTATCATGATGCTAACCCATATCGCTTACATAGTACAAATTAGTAATGATTCCACATCTGTTCCTAAGAGAAATTTCTTCGCTGCAGGGGTAGCAAGCGTTCTCATTCATCTGTTGGCGGCAGGTTTCCACTTTCTGTGGATTATTGTTCTCTTCGTGCCAGCAATGCTCACTAACGCTGCATCTGAAAGTTTTGTGGAACATTGCAAAATGAAATTGGTTGAAGATGGATGTCTGGACGTACCTAGAAAACTTATGCTAGTACATCGTTTGGGTTTATCAAAATCGTGGTGGAGGTTGTTGGGGGTCAAAATTGATGGTGCCGTCGTGGCCCGATTAGCATATGTTCTGATGACCATCTCCGTAATGAGCATTCGAATCCTGTTGCAGGACTACAAGGTCCATTAGAATTAGAGTTGGGATGGCAAGTGTGGAGGAGAATTGCTACAATTTCTCAAGTTAACGATCGAGAAATTTCTAGTGTCGCTGCTTGTCAAAATCATAGATTTAATATATACCTATGAATTTTGTGTTGAATGTATGTAGTGTAGAAAGGAGAGAAGAGGTGTTGAAACAGAAAAATCTTGGAATATTGTATACCTCGTAGTCGTCCCTTAGTTTTGTAAATTTCGTATTAAAATAAAATTGAGCTGCTATATATCTCGTGCTATAACGATCAGTGGTATAATCGATTATTCCTTCCCTTTATCTGTCTCGACAAAATCATGGTAACATCTAATGTCCATTGTAAGTGTCTTCGGAAACACACCCCACACTCGTTGTGGTTCGCTCTTCGTCATTTTCCCACTCGCCAGCAAAAACCGCTTTCACATTAGCCATCTGTATTTGAAAGAACTGCTGCAACGCTTCGAACTCAGCTAGCTTTTGCTCCAAATCATTTTCCACTTTTGCCAATCGGTCCAACTTTTCCCTCTGGTGATCTGGAATGACAAAGAAGTAATTGTCAGTCAGAAGCTTATATCAAAATTGACAATGAAGTTATGTGAGTGATGTATTTACCTAGACTCTCGTTGACCGACTGCTTCATAATAGAAATCATCTCAGCACTTTCAGCAAGCATTTGCTTGAGATTCAGGTCGAGAGCATTGTTGATTCTTGCTCTCTCCTGGTCAAGTACTGCGTACGCTTTTGTCAGTGATTCCTCCATCCGTTTTTGTTGTTGCAAGTCTCGTTGTAAGTGCAATTAACGCACAAAGTTTTGAAAATTTTCGTTTCCGGCAATTGGATAGCTCCAAAAAATTGAAAATTTTAACGACGACTGCTCGCGCTCAAGTGCATCTATTTGGTTAGAATTTTGTCGCCATCCGGTCACTCTAAGTGTATTATGGACACTCGCAATAGCAAAAGTGTGAATCGCGACACTGTATCGTCTATTTTACCCCATATCGAGCTACAAAAAGGATTAATCGTTCAAGGCTATAACAGCATGAAATCAGAGCTTGAAACGATGAGAACTCTCACGAAACAGAACACTGACTTGCTCTTTGACATATGCATCAAATCTACAGACGATGTGTGTGCCATGGAGATGGAACGCTTGAATGCCAGAGTGAATAGTGAACAGATTCACGATGCTGAACGTACATTCTCTGACTTAAGGCATCGACACCAGCAGTTGAATAATCTATTACAGGAGCAATTATACAACTTGACACCCTACGGCAAAGGAATCCCTCAACCAGCTCAAGATAACCACAATAATTCTTCATCGAGTAATGCTACACCTGGTTGTCTGACCGCATTGGAGACATTAGGTAAACAATCGAGTGAAATGCCTCGAATGAATGTCGATGTATCATCATCCATGCCACCTCCATGTACCAATACGTGTACCTCCAATTTTTATGAAGATGATCTAAAACACCAACAGCTGCTAGAGCAAGAGCAAGAACAGCATCATGGGGTATCCGCGGAAGAGAAGGCTAGAGAAGCTGGATACCGACCTAGTAATACTATGGAGTATTAGACGCCTTATATACAGTAATATAGCAGTGAGAGAAACATGGTAGGAGTAATGAGATTCGTGTTGTTTGGCGCCATTGTACACGTATACTTCAACATTTACATAAAATTCCACTGCCTACAGTATATCTTAAATCGCTTCTTCTTTCTCTCCTTCTCTTTGTCTCTCTCCTTTCTTTCCTCCTCCTTCTCCTCTATTCTGACGCAGTCCATACCCTCCATGTCCAAATCCTCTCTTCCCACTGATTCTAGTATTGGTTTTTCCGGACAATAATAAGTAATGCAAATTTCTCAATTTCACTTCCATTTCATCAATGCTTTGCTGCGGCACTGCTCCTTCTGTCGCTTTCAATGCCTTCAATTGTTTCACTTCTTTCATCACATCCAACAAATGATATTGACCGACAATCATCTCCGCTACATATAATACTTGCATATCAAATTGATCGTGAAATTGTTTGATGACTTCGAGATTGTATTCCCTATGTTTCGGGTCACTGTAATCAACATCAGCCAATAATGCCTTCCTCTCATGACTAAAGATGTAGTTGTCCATCAGATGCAATATGCGTCTATCCTTTTCACTTAATGGTCTGTTTTTGCACATATCAGTGAATTTATCCTCCGTTTCTTTGAGTCGCTTCTGAAATCCGTTTAATTCAGGCATTGTCCCATCTACGATATCATTGCCCTCACTATCATCATTCTCTTTCTCAGTGTAGGAAAGTGAGGGGCCAGTAGTACTAGTATTCGCACTAGACTCCTTTCTACTTGCAAATGTATCCTCCAAGCTACCCCAGACCACTTCCGGTGCGGGGTCGTTTTTGCCCTTCATACCTTTGCTTCTACCTCCTCTAGCAATATTAGTTCGACCTGTACGAGTTTTCGATAACAAAGCTTCTTTCTCGTTCCATTCCTTCATGAATTGGCGCACTTCCGGGCTATTTCTATGTGCCTCTATCTCGCTTCTACTAGGCCTCATCGCACTATAATAATTATTATGCACTTGTAACGCTTTCTCATTCCATTCCTCATAGGACTTATGTATCTCTTTCAATAAAATTTGCACATCTTCTGCAAGGTCTTCTTCATGTATAGAGCCATGTAATGTGAATTGGATTCTATTATACACTTCATTGCATTTATGGAATTTATACCAGAGACACATAATGGCAGCCATATCATTCTCATGCAACTGTGGTGTACTGGACTTATGACTACTCTGGTCATTATTATTATTATTATTCTGTGCTAAAGCCTCTAATTTGTACCTCCACTTCTTATGGTATTCATCAACACATTCATCCATACCCTTCGTAACCTTGTCGAGATCGGCATATAAAGATGCTATCTCTTCTTCGGTATAATCTCCTCTACTACTTCGTTGTGCCTTTTCTCGGGTGCTTTCAGCTATGGTAACAAAAGGAGCGACGCCACTGGTCCAATTGAATCCAATAGAGAAAGGGTCTTCAGCTATATTGCCAATCCCATTTTCCTTATCTTTAAAAGATGCTTCCACTTCATGTGGTAAAGGTGATGGTTGTACTAATTCCGTCTGGTGATAACGAGATGTCGGGACTCTTGGAGTATAGCCTTTGTTATTCGGCTTCGACATCCATGGATATTGTTCCCCTCTCTCACGGGCTCCCTTGGGAATACAATTCTTATTGTCTTCGATTTCTTGGTAAATATCAGCCATAGTCATTCCAGATTTCAATTTATCATTGACCTCAAGTTCATTCAAGGTCATCAAGTTATCCATCTGCTGTCGTTTTTGTATCAAATTGTCAATTAACCAATAAGTATAGCTTTCTGGAATGTAATCAAAGCCAGCTATTTTACTGATAATGTCACTTTGTAAATCAAACAACTCTGTGGTTGGAGTCATTAATTGCAAATGTTGATGCCATTGGCATAGTTCACCATCGATATCTAGCATTAATTCTCCATTGCTTACCTGCTTTTGAACGCCACGGACTGTTTCCATCAAAGCATAGAATAGTGGCATATCACCTTTGATGTCCAATGTCTCCAGCTCTGTAGCAAGAGACGGATCTTCATTCTTAGAAGTAGACGCATCTCTACTGATACTGGTAGTACCTTTACTCCTCTCGCTTTTCGATAAGGTCTGAGGTGCTTTAGGAGAATGAGAGCCAGTTCTTCTCTCTGCTGCTGTTGCCGTACTATTGCCCCTCCGTTGTTGTTGCTGATTCTTTAATGCCTCCTCTCGTGCATTGCCTACTCTCTTAGTAGCTGTAGTAGGTATACTTGGTTTCCGATTAGCACTTCTTTTACTTGTTGCATCACTAACTGCTGCAGGAGGGCGTATTCTTGCCTTAATTGTTGTCTTAGAAGGAGGAGGCACAGGTAATCTTGCATTGCTGACCTTATTGTTACCCTTAGTGTGACTCTTTTGACTACTCTCATTGCTATTATTCCCTGGTGCTTGTCGTAATACTCGTGCTTTGGCCAATATATCATCCAGCGATAAGTCTGTACTACTTCGTACACTCGCAGACTCTTTCTCCTTCTCTTTCTCTTTCTCTTTCTCTTTCTCTTTCTCTTTCTCTTTCTCTTCCTCTTCCTCTTCCTTTATGCTTACAGTCGGAGGCAATGTACTCATAATGGAATCCAACTCCTTGGTCATAGTGTCCACTTCCTGCTCCCACTCTTCTCTTTGATGCGCTTCTGATTCTGTTTCAGATTCTTGTTTGGCCAGCCGTTCTGCTTTTTCGACAAAATTCTCTGCTTCGGCGAGGACATTGTCTAACAAGCATCCAAAGTCTTGACCAGATGAAATGATAGACTCTAGATAAGCACTGCGTTTATCCAGATCATTCTCGATCTGCTCAATGAGCAGGGATGCAAAAGCGGTGTCTGAAAAGGGGTCGTCCATGGATTCACAATGTGTTGTGCTCTGCGTGGTGGTGGAACGATGCAAACTTCACTGTCAAGCTAAAAATAGCGATTATGCTCTCTTGCGCGCTAAATCCTTGGAATAATGATTACTCAAGAGGCAAAGCTGCCTAATCGAATCAGTCTCTTCTCCGTAGATACAGAACACTAGAATGTTTGCGCTATAGACTTGAGAACGCCCAGCCAGGATCAGAACTTGGAGAGAATAGATATATATTCAACGGGTCGAGCACCAACCAAAGATTTTGCAGTTTTTGGGGCGAAACCACTAGATGCAATGACGGCCCTATTGCATGTACTCTTCTGCATTACACTGATGGCCTGTACACTTCTAAGTGTCATTTCTTACTCTAGGAGCCCTATATCCGGTTTGAAGATGAAGATGCCCTCCAAAGTGCGTCGCTTTAGTGGCAATAGTAATGGCGCTCCTCCCTTACCTCCATCGTCTGGATTGTACATGTCGGCAGCTGACGATGAGTCTGGGTCCAACCATAGCTTGAGTGAGGGCAGTTCTCAGAAGAACAATGGAAATGGGGGCATCTTTGGCTTATGGATGGAATTGAGTGCTGATGTGCGCGATGATATCAAAACTACTACATTATCCTTCTTATTCGCCATTCTCGTGCGAATATTCGTCATTGAGCCACGCTTTATTCCTTCTTTATCGATGTTTCCCACCTTCGACATTGGAGATCAACTACTTGTCGATAAAGTTGGGAAGTTCTCAAGAGGTGAACAGGGTTATGTTCGTAAAGATGTGGTTGTCTTTTTACCACCAGAAGCATATATTGATCTAACTGGTAATAAAGAAGCGCTTATTAAGCGTGTAGTCGCTACAGCAGGCGATACAGTCGAAGTGAAGAATAATAGATTATATATAAATGATATCATACAAGATGAACCATATACAGCAGAATATCCGAATTACGCTCTAGATAAAGTGAAAGTCCCTCAAGGTTGCCTCTTAGTATTAGGCGATAATAGAAATAAGAGCTTTGATAGCCATGTGTGGGGATTTCTACCGGATAAGAATGTGATTGGCAGGGCTGTCTTCAAATACTGGCCACCATGGAGAGTTGGACTTATTGAAGGGTCTATGTAACATACCATCATGTAGTGTATGGAAGTTGAGATGAGAGAAGTCGAGATTATTTAGTGTATGTAGGTAGGGCTATTTATTGTAGACATTTTGTAGATACATTAACTAGTGAAGAAGGACGCACTGGCTTCTAGAAGTGTCGAATCTCACATTATCTTATCATTATACACATTACAACCTTTGAAACAAATCTAGAGGGCATCCAGTAAGTCCTCGAAGCGACATACATTACATATGCCTTCGTCACGGAACTCATACTTTACCTGACCACCTTGATCATAAGCAGCCAAGCCACCCAACTGGGTTAATACTCCTGCCTTCAATGCTTCTTCGCTGGGACGTAACTCCTCCCATTCTTGCAAGGAGATCCCTATCATGTTTTGTAGCCTTAGAGTGGCTAGTTCTAATGGTCTGCGTTTCCAACTGCCTACTAAAGGTAAAGAAGCGAACTTGTTGGTGATAATTAATTTCCTTTCATCAGAAGACAATTCTAGTGCATTCGTAGGAAATCTTCCTTTGCGAGTGCCTACTGCCAATGCATCTTCTATCCATGGCTGTTCTGTGAAGGGATTACCTATATATCCACCAATCACTGATGGCAAAGTCTTCGCAGCCCCGAGACCCCACAACATACCGAACAATTTAAGATAAGGATTCATTTCTGCATCTTCTGGTAACCATCCTAAATTGACATTGAAATTGCGTCCGGCTTTACCCATTTCATCACTGTATAATTTGATAGACTCAGTAGGTAGATCAAGGAGAGTCGTGAGTTTGTTGATAGAGGCGGGACTTGCATTCAAAATCAAGTGAAAATACTTGACTCCTTTGGCTTGCAAATCGGGAAGATAGTATTTCAGACGTTGTGCATACTCAATAGCATTGAAATCAGCAGCATAAGTGCCGTACACAACTATAGAGTCTTTCATTAGGTTGTCTAGAGTTACCATGTTGTTCGAAGCAACGTCCAGCACGCGAGTAGATTTTAAGGAGGAAGCATAGGACACAATAGTATCAGACATCTTTAGACTAGTCTCGATGATAGTACTCCGGCTGGGATTAAAGGCCAAAATAGTGCTGACCAACGCCAAGAAGCATAGATGAGTAAGCATTTCGGATTGATTGGTCTTTGTGATCAATATATCAAGTTTCGGGATATGCCGGGGCTGTCAGCTGAGAATTTTGCTACACTAAAGCTGATGGTGTGCTTCTAGATCAAGATTCAGTAGCCTCACCCGCCAGACACTACTATCAAAGCGCGTCACAAGGAAGAGATTAACGGGGTCGGCTGGAGGGACATGTCCTGGCCTGCCCAAAATTTTCACAAAAAAAAGAGGCAGAGCAGCCAGCTATAAAGAGATAGATAGATAGATAGATAAAGTACGGAGTGAATAGAATGTCGCAAGAAATTTTTGATCAATTTTGCAAAGATACTAAGCCAATCCTTGCACAGATTACTTCCCGAGGAAAGGCAACTCTTAAGAGCTGCAATGCCGACTACTACATCTTGGATGGTGCTGACCCTGGATTTTCTGATCCTAATAAATACAAAGTGTCTGTCGTAGAGATTCACGAGAACGAGCTTGATGAAACTTTACAGCTTCGGAAAGGGAGGCTTATATCTACGAAGCATTTCGCGATGCTTAGTGAGACGGACTCCCTCGGAAACAAGGACAATAAGTATGGGCAATACAAGCACTTTCTGGAAAGATATATAGAAGAAGAATTGAAGAAAACAGAGGGTGAAGAGCAAGCTGAAAAAGATATGATAGAAAGAGCCAGGGCGATTCGCGATCACTTTAAAAAGGAAGAATCGGTACCAATCCTTGCAGAGAGGTTCAACAATAAAGATAAAGGTATATATTATATCTTGAACGGTCACGAAAATAATGACGGGACTCAAAATAACGATCAATACTTGAATAAATATAAAGTGTCTGTCGCTGGCGTGATCGATCTTGGAAAGGAGTCTGGGAAACCCCCGAAATTCACAAAAAGAAGCAAGGTGTCGATGATATCGCAAAATTTCTCAATAGTCCAGAAGCTCCATCTCGAGTCTGTAAAAACCCTTGATAATATTGAGTTGAAGCCACTAGTGGAGGAATTTATGGATAGAACAGGAAAGGATAATAATAATAATAATAATAATAGTAATAGTAAACAAGACGCTGACACTGACAACCCAGGCAACGCTGACGAAAAAGAAGCCAGTAAAGACCATCGAAAAGCCATAAAAGTTATGCAGTGGAATCAGAAGTTCCTATCGTACAATAAGGACGATGATGACCAAATTAAGAACATCAGTGACACTATCAAAGCAGAAGATCCAGATGTTGTTGTAATGGAAGAGGTCATGGGGAAATCGGGTGAAGAGGCAGTGGAACAAATTTGCAGAAAGCTCAATTCCGATCAACATCTTGGTTCTTATCTAGAGAAAGATGCCAAGGAGTACTACAGCTTCATGGTGACTGAACCATTGTCTAGTAAATCCAGTGATGAAACTTTTGCTTGTTTTTACAAAGAGAATGTGGTTGGAAAAGTGTCAGCGAAGGTGCTGTTCAAGTATGGCTTCAAACCTACTGAAGATGCATTTATTCACCAGCAAACCATCAAAAGTGAGGAATTGGTCACGAGGGCAAACCTTCCAAAATTCCAGGCGATGTTTGAAGATGAAATCGACAGCAATTATTCTGCATTGCAAGTGGGTAATGCCACCATCAATTTTGATGAAGCAATGAAAGTGTTTGAAGAATATCGGGCCAATTGCAAGAAAGGATGGTGGTTTGATTCCAGCTACCACAACAATGAAGATGTTGGTTTTGACTACAAGCCGGTATTGTTCTCTTTCGAAGGAAAAAGTCAAGACGGTGGAGTTCTACCATTTCATGTCATTGGCGTTCATGGTTCAACTGGTGACAAGCGATATAACTCTAAAAAGCATCAAATTCGTGAACAAAACATCATGGAAACGGTATATTTGCAGTGCTTGTGTGCGCAAGCAGCTCAAGAAGAGGAGTTTGTTATATTGCTTGGTGATTTTAATATTCAAGAAGCTGCCAACTTTGGTAATGTGGGATTATGGGACCAGAGAATGAATCTTCCTATGAATGGTAAAGATATGTCCTGGATGCACAAAGAAACAGAACTTTTACAAAGAGTTCGAGGGAGCTTTCTGAATTACTACGATCGTGCGATTGACGCGAGACTGCCTACTAATGTCTTCCCTTTTCTTGCTGGACTATGTGTGGTTCCAAAACATAATGATGATATTTGGTTGCCGACAAAACTTGAAGGATGGACACTCTTGTCAAATGAATGCAAATGCACCGCTATTCCTTCTAAAGTGCTGCAGGAATGGGACAAGAAGGCTCAAAAGTATTACATGGACGAAGAAGTTTGCATCGATGGCGATACATCTCATTTGAATATAGACGAAGAAAATGAGGCCCTAAAAAGACAAGAAGAAGAAGACGCTAGAGAGAAATGTGCAGTCACAAGTGCTAGATTTAGCGAATTAGCACTGGAAGTGAAAGAACTTGAAGAGCAAGAACTTGAAGAGCAAGCTGAAACTTACGAAAAAGAGTTGGACTCCAAGCGAATGGAGCTGGATGCAGCAACGAAAGAATATAAGAAAGCGAAAAAAAGTCTCAATGATATTCTTAAAGTGGGGGAGAAGTCCGGAGCTGACAAGCGGAAAGCTGGCAAAATTAATTCCCTTCTAGCAAGGATATGGTCTGATCATCGTCCTGTCGTCGCATCGTTTCAGTGCGAGAAGTGGTAATCTACACCCAAAAAATAAATATAATGTAATTGAAAAGTAAGTCATCAATTGTAATATCTAAGACTGAAAAAAATCTCTATGACACACACACCTAGGTAGTCGGTGTCCGAATTTCATCATTCGATTGCTTTGTCGGCGTATTATGTATCATATCGTCCTATACTTTTTGATTATATCCTTTATTTGTGTGAATTCTTTCCATACATCAAACTTTTGCGTCAAAATGGGAAATTCCATGTCAATGAGTTCAATTTCTGGCTTATCTGCCCCTGAGAGTGAAATCTTACGCATTGGTCAGCTCGCAGCACGACAAGCAGGTGATATCATGCTTGCAGGCTCAAAGGAGTTCAACATTGACAATCTGCAACAGAAAGCTGGTGATCGCGATGTGTTGACAGAGTACGACACCAGAGCGCAAAACAAAATCAAAGAGATAATCTTGAATGCCTTCCCTTCTCATCAGTTCTTGGGAGAAGAAGATGTGGCTCCAGGCCGTGATGCGGCAGCAGACGCCATTTCTAAGAATGTGACAGCATCTAATCTGTGGATTGTCGACCCGATTGATGGAACCACGAACTTTGCCCACTCTATGCCTCTCAGTGGGGTGATAATAGCTTACGCTGAAGCAGGAATCATTACATTGGGCATAATCTACGACCCCTTCCATGATGAAATGTTCGTAGCATTCAAAGGCAAAGGTGCATATTGCAATAATCTGCCTATAACTGTAGATAAGGCTAAGACTATCTCCTCATCAGTGCTGGGTACAGGGTCTCCTCCAAATATTGATTCTCTCAATGGATGTTTACGAGCGCAACAAGTGCTATCCGATAAATGTCGCACAATACGTATCCTTGGAGCGGCCTGTCTGAATGTAGCATGGACAGCCAATGGGCGTATGAGCGCTTATTTCGAAACCGATATGAATGTATGGGATGTAGCTGCTGGAGCACTGCTAATCACGGAAGCTGGTGGTAAAGTTACAGATATTGATGGCAATCCATACACGTTGTCGACACGTTCGTTTGTGAGTAGTAATGGTCTGATACATGAAGAATTGTTGAAATATTTAAGAGAAGCGGATTTCCGTATGCCGTAGAGTGTACCAGCCAACCACCAGCTGCACTCCCTCTTCATCTTGCTCAAACTTATACTGTATATGTGTAATGTATGCTGATTTGTATGTATACTATGGATAAAATACACAATAATCTCACACATTCTATACATTGGTCCATACTCTTCATTACTTACTCTTGATACCCGTATCATCTATGCTTCGTGTCTTATCTATTGTCGATCACCACCTGGCCATTCTCCTTTTCCTTCTCGATACCCTGAGCCTTTTCCCACTTCCATACTTTCTTCCAAATGTCCATAATGAAATCAGGAAAGGTATTGTATCGATTTCGGCCTAATACAATTTTACGAAATCGTTGAGTGGACATGTCTGGATCGGTTGGATGACCTTTGCCCATGCGATTATAACCTCCTGTCATATGATAGAGGGTAAAGAATTAGTATAGAAAGAGGTAGAAAAGATGCAAATTAGTATATACTTTGTATATTTGTAATAGTGATAGTGCTAGTGTTAGAGGCATTAGAAGATAAGTAGCGTGTAGTACCTCTGTTTTCATATATATCATCATTCAAAGTAGCTTCACTTTCATATAACCATTGTAGGTTGGTGATACTGCCATAGATGGAAGTACCCTCGCCTTTGGTTGAAGAAGGGTCTAATAACTTCATAGGAATACCATCTTTCTCCTTCTCTTTCGCCTTCATTTCCTTCTTATCGCTACTATCAGTGCTACTGCTATTTGAACGAGTACCATCTACAGGTCCTAGCACCTGCTCGACAGTGCCACTCTCAACATGTTTCGCATGTTTCTTGCCTACCATACCGTGCTCACCCAGCCCATGCTCATTCCCTCCCTTACCATCCGTACCAAGTTCTTTACGACCATGTTTCTTCCGGCGATCATTACCATTCTTGTGATTACTATTCGTCAGATGTTTAACATTCACATCCGGCACAGGATCACCCATCACTACCATCTCCAAATCACTTGGTTTCCAGATCTGCACATCTTGCAAAGTCTTTCCTAGACTAGCTAATGTATCCATATTTGGTATACCATGTCTCTTGCCATCTTTAAGTAGAAAGACCCAATTGTTTTTCGGCGCTTTGATGAGTTGGCCATCTTTTCTGGATGGTAATTTGTCACCCAATGGGAAGGCCAACAGATCTAATGGAGAAAGTACTTGATTACTACTCATATTTTTCGTAGAATGATGAAACTCTCGCTTCTCTTGGACTTCTTTGTTTTGTTTGTCAGTGGCATCGTTATGGTGCGTATATTCACCCTCATAATGTAGAGCGTGCAACGTATCTTCGTCGACCACTTCTCTTAAGTATCCGTTGTCAATGTAATAAAACTCATTTTGAAAACTCCATGCTTTCGCACTCATATTTCTTCTGAATTTGTCTTGGTAATATTGCCAAGGATTGCCATCATAATTCTCATAATCATCAGAGAGGATCAGATCCATATTTTCCAATAAGTTTGGAACACTAGCTGGAGAGAACTATTGTTTATAAAAACCATGACAACCATCATAGTGTCGATAACCATGCAGAAAGAGAGAGTGTTAGTATATAAATATAGAAGATGACAAATCCGAGACAGGATACCATCATCACAATCTCAAGAAAGTTTATCACAGCCTTACCTTCCGGGCAGTAAAATGGCATAAGCCGGGTACTCCACTACATCCCATAGCGAACCCTTTGGACTTCTCTCCTCCTACAGGGTTTGCGAGATGTTGGAACAGCTCTGGGGTGATCTCATCTCCGCTGTATGTATGGGGATGCATAGCCATCAAAGAAGGCCAATGAACCTATTGGCCCAGGTCAGGTAAGGCAATGAAGGTGGACAAGAAGGGATGAGTATATGTTTAATAGAATATAGAGAGCGGGTCTTGGTAGCGCGACCATTATCGTCATCATAGTGATAATGACAGAATAATAGCAAAAAAAAAAAAACAGAGAGAGAGAAGGTAGACCTACGTGTGCAAATCCATCTGTGCAAGTTGTTTCATTGTCCTGACCTGCTGCTGCGAGAACAGATGGGAGATAATGTTCATCAACACAAGGAACACCCTGAAAGGCTTTTTCGAACTTGTCCTCTTGGACAAAGATCTCAGCATGCTTTCTTTTGAGAGCAAACCAAGTACCACTCTTTCTCCAATGTGTCTTTTGGAAACCCACATCATCTAAACTGCTTCTCCATCGCGTGTCCCCTTCCATAGCACCCATCCCAAAATCACAACCATTTACTATCGATTTGTCGAAGTTCATCAGAGCACGTCTCATTGTCTGGAAATTGTGTAATGGTATACAAGATTCTGACATCAACGTAAACCATTCTACATCTGGATCCTTCAGTGCACTTCTTACGAGTCTTTTGATACCTTCGACTTGAGCCATATTGCCCCATAACTTTCCAGCACCAATGCTAGATGCTGCACCTGAAGCGCGTTCATCATCAGTCAGGTCCTTGCCATAGAAGAAGGAGGAAGTGGGGATCTTATAGCCCTTGTGGACATGGATTTTGATCACATATTGATTCGGGTCTGTACGCCAGTTGAAAAACTCGCGCCAGATGTCTTCCAGTGGTGTGGGGCCTCTGGCCATGAACAAGAACGCTACCTTCTTGTTTGACTTTTCAGGAGGGATTGTGGCCTTATCTTCGGCCATATTTGATCCAAAAAGCCAGAGCAACAGCAAGAGGCCAAAGCGCAAGACTGGAAATGGACACATACTTATAGGTAGGTAATGATGACTGAATATCAATAGAGGGTCAAGATTCACGTGCGAAACCTCAACAATGTCATTATATTCATTGTCATCGCCATGACTTTTTAGAAAAAATCTGGGAGCGCCCGAAGACGGGGTCGGAAAAACAGAGAGAAAAGAAAAGGGTGTTCTTTCTGCTTGTGCTTGAAAAATCATCGAATTGATATCAATTTGTCACAGATTGCCTTGTAATCATACCTTAGTGTAGCTGTTTATATTTTGGAAGTGTTTTCTCAACCGAGAATTGCAATTATCAGCTATTTATTTCATAAATCACTTCTAGATCGACTGGCAGTGGAATTGTATTACGTAGTATGGATCTCCAGAAGTTCATTCCGAAAGGCCTTCGTCCTGCTCTTTCGAGCCCGTTTACGAGCATCTTGTTTTTCTCCTTTGTCGGAATCGGTGCTGGCTTCTTAGCTCGTCGTGTATTTCAAAGAAGTCGCATTACAAGTGGGAAAAGCTCTCCCGCTGAAACCCGCCGTCGCATAGGCGGTAGTCCTCTTAGTCCAGTGCTTGACGCTATCCCATCCAGTGATGATATTCAGCCTCCAGTCGCTAAGAAAGTTGACAAGACCATCTATTTTGGCAAAAATGTTGAGAAAACAGACGAATATAGAGGCAAAAATCCCATGGATCCGCCATTGACAAAAGTAGATCCTTACTACTGGATGAGAGATGATGAACGATCAAACCCTGAAGTATTAGCTCATTTAGAAGCCGAAAACAAATACTGCGAAAAAAAGATGGAGCATTTGAAGAATTATCATTCTAATCTATATGATGAAATGCTGAGTCATATGAAAGAAACAGATGAGTCTGTGCCTACCCCTCATGATGGCTATCTCTATTATAGTCGTAACGAAGAAGGGAAATCGTATAAAATTCATTGTCGAAAAACTCGGACAAGAAGTGTCATGAGAAGGTTGACCAATCTAATGTCTCCTTCGAAGGGGGCTGCAGGTAAGTACCGCTTCCTCTTTTCCATGGTGTGACTCTTCGATCTACTGTTTCTATGATGAGGATGAGTGTGCTAATTCGTGTCTCTGCTTCCTGCCCTTTCTATTCATATACTCTGCACCTTCCATCTCCTTCTCCTTCCTTCAGGATCAGGCTATGTCATTGGCGAAGAGGAGGTCATCTTAGATGAAAATGTATTAGCAGAAGGCAAAAAGTTCTGCGATGTTGGATCTTTCAGAATGTCCCCAGATCATCGTTATTTGGCCTATAGCGAAGACAACACCGGTTATGAGACCTACACTATCTACATCAAGGACTTGAGTACTGGGCAGCTTCTAGGTAAGTCTCCTTGTTGATGTGGTGGTGATAGATCACTTCTCTTACTGCCAGCTCTAGCACTGTCGTGATTAACCTGACCTCTCCTTCTTTCTCTCTTATATTCTTTTCAATCATCATATACTCTCTAATTGTGTTCGACGAACCTGTATGGCGCTATAGACACCATCATCAAGGATACATCCGGTAGTTTTATATGGGGTGCTGATAGTAGTGCTATCTTCTACACGCTGATGGATAGTGAACATAGACCCAATGAATTGAGAATGCGAGAAGTATTACTGCCTCCCTCCAGTGTTACTGCCAATACCAAAACATCCTTTTTCGGATTCGGTAATAACGACAGTGACACCCCTGGTGCTGCAGATGACAATAATGATAGCAGCGAGACAGATTCGAGTAGTAACAAGAATTTGGTGGACAATATTGCTAATGCAAGTGGAAAGCCTAGCAGAGACATTTCAATCTTTGTTGAAAATGACTCTTTATTCTATTTAGATGCCTCTAAAACATCTTCTAAGAGGTTTATTATGTTATCAATGGAAAGCAAAGAGACAAGTGAACAACACGTGATCGACCTGGGGAATGGCTCCAATGCGAATAGTGTGTGTGGTTTTGATGAACATGCCCTTGCTGTCTCAAAAATGAAGCTTTTTGCTCCTAGAGTAGTAGGTGTCAGATATGATGTAGATCATCAGGGAGATAACTTCTTGGTAGTGACCAACAAAGACAATGCGAAAACGAACAAACTCTGCAAAGTAAGCATTGCTGATGTCTACGAATATGCTGATGACAATGATAATACTGAAAAGCGTCCGGAATGGACAGAAGTGGTGCCCTATGATCCCAAAATCCAAATTGACTACATTTATTCTTTTCAAACTTTTGTTGCCATTTTTGGAAGAGAAGGTAGGTACCCGGGTACCTTCTTTGCCTCTATCATCATCCTTACTCTGTGATCTATTGAGTCTTATCATTATGATGAGTATATTGACTCAACTAACTCTAAAATGCTTCATTTCAACTTCTACACATATTAAACACTCCACCCTGCTCCATTTCTTTCTCTAGGCGGTATCAAGGCTGCGTGGATCTCGGATTTAGTGAAGAACAAGAATTATGATAATTGGAATAAAGTGAAAGTACCTGAGGATGCTTACAGTATCTGGCCAGAACCTAACAGGGATTATACAGCCAATGTGATTCGTTTAGGGTACTCATCTTTATTGACACCTAAACAAGTGTTTGACTATGATATCTTAACAGAGACAAGAGATGTCTTGAAAGAGACAGAAGTGCCTTTCTATGATCGTACTTTATTTGACTGTAAACGTATTGAAGCTCTGAGTAGAGATGGGAGCACTAAGATCCCTATGTCTATAGTATATCGCAAAGATCTAGAAGACGAAGAAGCCAGTAATGAGGATAATTTGGTTTTGAAGCAAACAGCTCCATTGTTCCTTTATGGATATGGCAGTTATGGTGCATGTATGGACCCTTCATTCGACTTCAAGAGACTTGTATTGTTGAAAAGAGGCGTTGTTTATGTCATTGCGCATATCAGAGGGGGTGGCGAGATGGGTATGCCCTGGTACGAGGATGAGGGTAAATATCTGTCCAAACAGAACACTTTCTACGATTTTGCTGATTGCGCGAAATCGCTCATTGCGAACAAGATTACGACAAGG
>JACLAD010015457.1_pt1 | contig 26882 bp, 43 predicted proteins | sample 8027901 | NCBI WGS metagenome assembly JACLAD01 (sample SAMN15725071, study PRJNA655200) | protist metagenome | isolation source: fluorescence activated cell sorting (FACS) single amplified genomes of... | place: Spain: Blaines Bay Microbial Observatory, Mediterranean Sea | collected 2016-07-05 | reverse complement strand
TAACCTAGCCCATCGTCCGTTCTCTGATAAGTACGGCCGTGAGTATGTATCTGTTGAGCATGCATATCAGACATACAAGTCTGGTAAGTTTGATGCAATCACTTACAGGGCAGACTGGCAGCCCGGTCGCAAGATTGTAGGTAAGCTCGGCACGAAGACCGAGAATAACTGGAATATCCGCTTAATGGAGCGGTTGATTCTAGCCTCTGTTGAACAAAACGATTGGTTCTGTGACGACCTTTGCGTCTTTCATGATGATGTGGAGTTTGCCCATTTTCAGGATAGAGGCATCTGGAAAACAGAATTTCCCCGCATCTTAAAAATGGCTCAGAGCCATGCCCACAAGATTGTTAACCAGTTGATAGCGACAGCGTAAACACGGCGCTCCGCTACGCTTCGCTTTCGATTGGCAATATTAGTGTCACTAATGAAAAGGAGAAAATCATGGATGACATTGAATGGTTAAACAGTGTGTTGGCTGAGGCTGACATACCACCAATCAAATTTATTGACGACGAACTAGAACCAGAATCCCTCTGGAACGACGTTCATTTCCTAGCAAGTTTGCGTAACAGACTTGCATCTAACTAGACAGAAAAAGGAGTTTCTTATGTCTAAAAAATCACTCGCAACTACTAATCACTTCGACCCTCTCATGGAGGGCGAGCGTGAAGAACTCACCGCACCCGTGGAGACAACTCATGATATGTATACAGAAGATACAAATGCTGACCCAGAAGGGGCAGCAGCTCGCGAAGAATACGTTCCAGAATATCCGCCGTTCGTATTCAATAATTACACAGTATCCAGCACGGATGTTTTCGGCAGGGGATTCAAAGACGGCAAACAGCATCTTGCCCCAAGCCACACATTTCTTGCAGAACTTCGCAAGCAACATGATGACGGCGAGTCACACGTCTCTGGCATGGTTAAATTGGCGGAAGCCGAAGAGAAAGACCGTATTAAATCCCTCATGGATAACTATGGCGATATCGTTCGTAACAACCCATACGAGGAATATACTGTCATCGATTCGGTTAAGCGTATTGCGGAAGAGAAATTAGCTTCTCGTGCGTATTACAAACACCTGTATCACAGCGTTTCAGAAAATGAGCAACGTAACGGCGGCCCAAAAGACCCCAACGGGTTCACCGCAGATAAGTGTTGGGACATCATGACCGACGCAGCAGTTCAAGCTGGTGTTTGGTACCTAGTCTGGGAAGAAGTTAAGAGTGTGGGACAAGGTTGGCACAAGCAAAACGATGTCCGGCTAAATCCCGAGTACGCTATCAAGAAGCTAGCTCAGCTCAAAGCTGACAAGCAAGACCGCAATCACCGAACTGAGAAAGCTAAAGTCCCTTCATTGGCTGACTACAAAGCTGCAATCACGTTCTAAACCCCTATTCCCTCGGCGCCTTCGGGCGTCGGGGGGCCTTTTTTTGCTAGCTGGTGTGCTTGCTGGCCACCCTGGCCACGAACCGTAGACCACGGAGAAAGGACCACTGTAATGAGTATTGATCTAGAAGAAAGCTACTACACGATAACACGAATAGAAGAAGTAACTGACTGTGACTATGGCAAAGGAACAGAGTTTCGGTTTGAACATAACAACAAAACACTAGCTCTTACAATTTACACAGACCGCGCCAACCAGTTAGTTGGAGAACCAATGTTATCTTTACTCGAAGTTGAAAGGAGACTGTAATGGAAAACGACTTGCAAATAATTTGGAATGCTCTTCATGGTTATCGTGAAGACTGCATTCCCGAAAAAGCAAAAGAAGAACACTACGACGAAGAGTGGAATCAGATATGCACCGCCATGGCGCACCTTCATGAAGCGCTAGGCATCGAACAAAAGGACATATAGTAATGGGACTTGATCAATACGCACACGTTCGGATTAACAAATGGAATCCACACTTCTACAGCTTTGAATGGCGGAAGCACTCCCGCTTGCAGCAATTCATGATGGAACTGTGGCACAACAAAGGCTTCAACGAGGAGTTCAACTGCCAAGAACTAGAACTTGATATTGATGACATCAACAAACTAGAAGAGCAGGTGCACAACGGCTACGAAGATTATGAGTGTCCTGGCGGTTTCTTTTGGGGACATCAGTTTCAAGAAGAAGCTGTTGCGGATGAGAAAGGTAACGACCTTGACTTCATAGAGCGTGCCAAAGAAGCATTCAAAACAGAAGGCAGCACGGTTGTTTACTCGTGCTGGTATTAGTATGGCTAATGATATTCACTTAAAAGATTTTTATGAATGGCTGGACACATACCCTGAAGAAGTAATCAAGTGGGAAGTGACAGAAGTATTTGAAGGCGTGCGATACGTACGCTTCCTTGTAAGAGAGGATGACGATGGCTAATAATATTTACTTAAAAGGCGCAGTAAAAATAATAAAAGACGAGCAATGCCCCGAATGTGACCACGAAATAAAATTCATCGACAGTGATGGAATTGACTGGGAAACATGGGCGTGCACTAACTGCAGCGCAATTTATGAAGTAACGATTGAAATCACCCGACACTGGGACACAGCAGTAGAACTGAAAGGAACAACATGACCTACGTATATGTGTTGCTAATTTACATCAGCGTTGGAGATAAATTAGAACTTACCTCTGCAGAAACGCGCCTTGAGCGAGACGAATGTATACTGTTAGCAGAAGATATAAATGCAGGCCCCGGTACAGAAATCGCAGCTTGCATGCCAATTTTAAAGGAGGATAAACATGGTCTCTGATACATCATACGACGCTTATCTTGAAGGCGTATCATTTACTCAAAAAGAAGCTGACATTAACAATAAACTTGCTGCGGCTACAGATGAACTCGAAGATGTGCGCTCACAAATTGCACAGATCGAAGATCGCTGTACGTATTACATGCAGGACGGTCAACAACGGATCAAGGGCTACCAACTTGAAGAACAGTTCGAGGATTTATGTGCACAGCAAGAAGAACTTGAACAACAAATATCCGACCTAGAGGACAAAGCATTGGATCTCTTTTGGAATGAATACAACTGTGATGAAGCCGTAAAACGAATGAAACAACGACACAACCACTGGCTATGGAATAGCCGTGCAGTAATTTGGTTTTCACATCGAGTCAGCAACTTAAACAGCTGGCTGTGGGACCAGATGTATAACAAGAACCGGTGAACCGGCAAGATTTCAACCTCCGTTATACGAAAGGATTTAATATGACGGTTAATATTGAAAAAAATATCCCTAAACCCGCCAAAGTGGTGGGCACACGTGGAACTCCAGCAAGCGAATTTGGGACAGTCAAATACGTTTGGCTTTTCCAAATGGATATTGGTGACTCGGTGCGCTTTAACAAACAAAGCGAAGCACACGGAGCCGTCGCCTGCGTCCACAGACTGAAGAAGATAAAGAAACTCCCAGAGACATTTAAGCTCGAGCAACAAAGTGTTGTAGAGAATGGGGGTAAATTTATCCGGGTCTGGCGGATTGCATAATGTCTCGCTATGTATCCATTCGCTTGACGCGTACTCAAGCAGCTGCTCTGTTAGAAGTTCTCGCCGATGTTGACGAATACGTTGACACAGAGATGTTCCCTCTGACAGGGCAAGGTGGTGTAGCAGCCTACACTTCAGGCTATCAAAACATCGCTAAACAATTGCAACAGCAAGCAAAGGATACCGATGACATCTTATACACGGAGAGCGCCAAAGCTCTCAAACGATCGAGGAGACCAGATAGCTGATAAAAGCAATCGCTTATGGGGCACAGTCAAAGTTTTATGTAACGACGACACATGCCCAAGAGCACGGGTGTGCATGCGATTCATAAACAGTGGGTCTACTAACGACCTTCATATCTGGTTTCCGAGACCGTACGACTCACACTGCAGAAGCTTCCAACCATCTTTAGATTATCTAAGAGGGAGAAAAGGACGTGGATGAAGACTTAGAAACCATAGGCGAATGTGACTTTTGCGGAAGAAGGCACCGACTCCAGGACGGAGCGTGCAGCTTTTGTCACACAAAATATGTAGAAAGGATTCTAGATGAAGAACTATCTTCCAACAGAATTAGGAGTAGCACTCAAAGAACAACATGACATCCGAGAAGACATCCTCTTCTCACCACCCACCGAACACGAAATGTATCCCGGCAGCAGCGGTTACTGCTCTGAGTACTACACTTGGGGCGACCGTAATACAAACAACGACCGCCCGGATCTACGACTTGTATGTTTTATGGAACGACCTTACGAATGGCGGACCGACGCACAAGTTCCACACCACGGACAACAGTGGACAGCGCCTCCATATCATAGACCGTATGATTTTGATTACCGTATTGCACCAACTGCCAAAACATTAAGACGGGAAGACGAAGACATAGCCCATATGTGGCTTGGCGGTCACGTCTGTAAAAACAACACCCTTATCTACTCTATTTACAACAGCAATCTTATGGACGGCCGCCGACACAACGGAGCCAAGATAAGGCTTGCCAAGTACTTTCAACAAGAATCATGGACCATCTTCAAACGAAGCGAAGACTTCAAACATTATCTACCGATCACAATCACCAACGTAACCGCATAAACAAAGGAGTTTACTATGCGAACTATTCGACCATCTCAACTAGCTAACGAGCTACGTGCCAATGCGCGCGCTAACATCCCGACTATGATCTGGGGCCCTCCGGGTATCGGCAAGTCTCAGATTGCCTACCAAATTGCAGAAAACTTGAACGCCAAACTATTCGAGCTACGGGCCAACTTGTTTGACCCAGTCGATGTACGCGGCGGCCTCAAAGTTGTCGAGCAAAACGACGGTACATACCGTACCAGATACGGTGTTCCTGAAGACTACCCCGACAGTAACTATGCCGGTAACGTTGTGCTGCTCGTTGACGAGCTGCCTAACGCACCCAAAGCTACACAGAATGCATTGCTTCAGCTAGTCCTCGACAAGAAGATTGGTACATACACACTGCCTGCCGGTACGGCAATCATTGCAGCGGGCAACCGAAGCATTGATCGTGCAGCTGTACATGAGATGCCGACACCAGTGAAGAACCGTTTCGCTCACTATGAAATCGAGGCCAACGTTGATGACTGGGTAGCTTGGGCTTTGACCAACAATATTAGCTCTACTATTATTTCATTCGTACGCTATCGTCCCACGCTGCTACATTCACTCGACTCCAGGGAGAATGCATTCCCTACACCGCGTGCATGGGAGATGGTCGACCGCAAGCTACCGTTCATGGGTAGCACACCAGACGAACAATTCTACGGTGTTGCGTCAATCATCGGTGACGGACCAGCAGGTGAGTTCATTGCATTCAAACAATCTGCAGACAAGATGCCTGACCTCGACAAAGTTCTAGCTTCGCCGCATTCAGTAAGCGTGCCTGACGATCCGTCAATCTTGTTCGCTGTATCTGGTGCTCTTGCATCACGTGCAGATGAAAACAACTTCAAAGACATCATGGCTTACGCCAAGCGCATGCCTGCCGAGTATCAAGTTGTAATCGTCCGTGACTCACTAGCAAAAGATCGTGACTTGATTCAAACCACTGCATTCCAAAAGTGGACACAAGACAACGCTAACGTACTTATCTAACTGAAAGGATTCAAACCATGGCTACAGTACGACTATCTCAACAACTGCACCGTCAACTTCTTGATGCTGCAAAAGAGAAATACAAAGTTACCAACCCCGAACCCAACCAATCTCCTGAACTTATAAGTGCTCTACGGGCAGGACTTCAAACTATGCCTGCCGTTATTGCATACAAGATGATGCTAGTAACACCAGCAATTCAAAGTGAGATGGCAACTAAAAGCGTAATTTCTGACGCATTGAACCGCGGAGCTCTAAACGACGTTACAGAAATTCGTGTTAGGAACATTACAAAGCACGCTCGATACACTGAAACTAGGAATACCGAACAGATTTACTGTGAATTAGATACGCCTGTACAACTGCCTTACGGCAACAACTACGGTGCATATGAAGTAAGCATTGATTCATTTGAAATCACAATACGTGACGAACTTCACAGCAAACTCGCTACTGCCATTGACGGTAAAGATGCTTACAACGAAAAGTATCAACATTTTACAAAGTCTATTGATTCTGTTCTTGAGCAGTGCAACACAGTCAAACAACTGCTTGAAGTTTGGCCGGGTGCAGAAGCGCTCTTACCTAACGACGTTATCCAAAAGCTGCACACCAAAGTCACACGCAAAGTGGATGCAGAAAAAGTCCGCGACTTATCACAGTTTGACGCTGACGCAGCCAACCAAGTACTTCTCACTTCCTCTTTACTAGGAGATTAGAATGTCCGCTGAGAATCAAATTCTCAAGGCACGAACCAAGTTGCTGATTGAACAACCGTTCTTCGGCACCTTGGCTTTGCGCCTTAAAGTTGTAGAAAAACCAGAGATTGATACAGCCGCTACCGACGGCAAGCATCTCTTCTACAACGCTGACTTCATCAACAAACTAACAATCCACGAAACTGTTGGTCTTGTTGCTCATGAGGTTATGCACTGTGTTTTACAACACATGACACGTCGACAAGATCGTCACCCTACAATTTGGAATGTCGCCGGTGATTACAAAATCAACGGGGAGCTTCTTAGCACAGGGTTCATCCTTCCGGAAGGCGGACTTGTCGACACAGAAGGTGAGTTTGATAACGACACCACCGACGCAGTCTATGTAAAGCTTCTTAAAGATGTTGAAACAATAGAGATGCCGGTCTGGGGTCTCGTACAAGATGCTGGTGGTAACAGTCTTGAAGCAGTTTCAGGCGCTCAGCTTGAATCTGACTGGCAGGTTGCTATCAATCAAGCAGCTGAACTAGCCAAAGCACAGGGCAAACTACCCGGCAACATCGAGACCCTTATCGGTGACGTGCTCCAACCACTAGTCGATTGGCGTCAGGTTCTCTGGCCCTTCTTTACCAACACAAGCCGTGATGAATACACATGGCGTAAACCTAACCGAGCATACATAAGCGAGGACGAATACTTACCATCCATGTACAACGAATCATGCGGCACGATTGCTATCTGTGTTGACACCAGCGGATCAGTCTCCGATGCAGAACTACATCAGTTTTGGTCCGAGATAGTTGCTGTCGCCAAAGAAACTCAACCATCCAAAATTATATGTGTTGGTTGCGACACGCAGGTTAACGATGTCTTTGAGTGGGGCGAAACAGAAAACTTCTGGGAAGAACCACCCACCTTTACAGGTCGTGGAGGCACAGCTTTCTCTCCGGCCTTCAAGGCAATCGAGGAAATCGATGATGACATCGAAGCTTGTGTGTATCTCACCGACCTTGGTTCTAACGATTTTGGTGAAGAACCTCACTATCCTGTGCTATGGGTTAGTACTGACAAAACTCTTCAGGCGCCATGGGGCGAAACAATTTACATGGAGTTAACATCATGACTGGTCAAGTTAAAGCACGTCTTATATCTATAACTGACGCTGTAGAAAAAGCATACGATGCAGCACGTAACGCTGATTGGGAGGGTACTCCATCAAATCACTTATGGGATGAGTACCGTCGTTTGAAAGAGCGGTTAGAGCGTGGTGAGATATACGAACCATTATTTTGAAAGGAAGCACTATGTCGTTAGACATCAATCAAATACGGGCCCTTGCAATTGGATGTAAGGCCGTCAAAGACCAACTACCAGCCGACAGCGTATTTGAATATCACATAGACAGCGCTATCTATGGACTAGATAAATGCTGCGCTATCTGGGACGAGGTACGACCCGGCAATTACGAACAATACGAGTTCGATCTTGTCATAGATAATTAGTAACGCTAATATTAGCTAACTTCAGGAGGAAGTAATGAAAGCTGATGAATACATGAACCTCGCTCGCAAGGAAGAACAAGAGCGACGGCAAAACCCCAATCAATATGACTTATACAGCTACACATATGTATGGCTCAAATCCCGTCAACCCGATCTTGCCAAAGAACTTGAAGAAAACTTCAAGCAAATAGAACAACAAGTAAGCAGTGCACGAGAAATAGAACACGTTCTACAACTCGAGCAACTCTACGACAACAGATTGGAAGATCTTGAAGATGACACTATTAAGTATTGATTTCGAAACTTACTTCGACACAAAACTAAGTCTTACCAAGATGACTACCATGGAGTATGTGCGACACCCCGACTTCAAAGTTTGGGGCGTCGGCATACGTCATGTTGGTGACAACACCGCTACCTGGTACGGCGAAGACGAAGCCGAAGACTACATACACTCCATACCTTGGGAAGATACAAAGATCATTGCACACAACGCTATGTTCGATGCATACATTCTAACCCAGTACTACGGAGTAACCCCTGCCTACTACTACGACACAGCAGCAATGGCTCGTGGCGTATGGCCAGGACAGTCAGCACGATTAGCTGACGTAGCACAACGTGTGTTCCCAGACGACACCACCATGCGCAAGGGCGACGAGCTTATCAACGCTAAAGGTATCGTCGACTTACCACCAGACATCGAAGAACAGATTGCAGGTTACTGCATACAAGACGTGGATCTAACTCACGCCATCTTCGAAGAACTGTGGCACGACTATCCCGAAGAAGAACTTGAGCTCATCAATCTCACAACACGTATGTTCGTTGAGCCCAAGTTACTCGTGGACCGTGAACGACTAACCACGTACCGAGACCAACAGATAACGAACGCAGAACAACTAATCAAAGCATCAGGAATCGACAAAAAAGTATTATCAAGCAACCAACAATTTACCGAATATCTAAAAAACGAACACAACATCAACGCACCAACCAAAAAATCTCCATCTACAGGCGAACAAATACCGGCACTCGGCAAGAACGATGCAGGCTACAAACAGCTTTGCAACAAACATCCCGAGCTGCAGCACATCTGGGACGCACGAGTCGTTGTCAAATCACGTATTGCAGAGACACGCGCGCAGCGCTTCTTGGATGCATGTAACGAAGACGGCACACTCAGCGTACCGCTTCGATATTATGCAGCACACACTGGCCGCTTCGGCGGCACAGAAAAAATCAACATGCAAAACCTACCTAGAGGCAGTGAGATACGTAAGTCGTTGATTGCCCCGGCCGGCAGCCTTGTGTATGTAGCTGACCTCAGCAACATCGAAGCACGCATGCTTGCATGGCTTGCAGAAGAACAAGACCTACTACAAGCATTCGCGCGCAATGACGATGTCTACAGTCAGTTTGCCAGCCAGGTATACGGACGACCTATAAACAAGCACGACGATCCGACGGAACGGTTTGTAGGTAAGACAGCTATCTTAGGTCTTGGCTATGGCATGGGCGCTAACAAGTTCCAAGCTACATTGAAGTCTGGAGCTATGGGCCCACCGATGGAGTTCACAACAGAAGAAGCACATGACGTTGTCAGTACATACCGAACTACATACCCAGGTATCCCGGAGTTCTGGTCACGTGCAACCAACATGCTGATGTGGACTCTTGATAAACAAATATACAACCCGCCATTTCAGTACAGAGTTTTCTCAATACATGAGAATGCAATTGGTTTACCTAATGGAATGCGACTTGCATACCAAGACCTACAGATTCTAGGTAGTCAGTACAAGTACAGCTTCCGCGGAAAGCCCGAGTTCACTTGGGGTGGAAAAATCACAGAGAACATAGTGCAAGCACTGTCGCGCATCGTCATTACCGACGGACTGCTGCGTATACATGCATACCTTCAGGACCTAGGAGGTGCGGTTGTATTGACCGTGCATGACGAAATAGTTTGCATCGCTCCCAAAACAGATGCTACGACAGTGATGGATAAGATTATTGAGCTCATGTGCATTCCACCCAGCTGGGCTCCAGATTTACCACTTGCCGCAGAAGGCGGTTTCGACAAGGCGTACAGTAAATGAGCAGACTTGTACTCAATCGCAAGGAAGACGAGAACGTTGTCATTCATAAGAATGGTGAAGTCATTTGCCTTGTAAAATTGACAGAGACAAAACGCTCCTCAGCTCGCCTATCATTTGAAGCAAACGGTGACATCGATATAGACAGGGAAGAAGTCTTTCGACGTAAGTACAACATCGTTTAAATTTTGAGATAGTATTAGTCAGGCTAATACTGGAACGGAGTGACAATGCATTTTGTGTTCCTTGAGTCTAGTAATGGATTACGACTCACTAAACACGTCTCTGCAACAGAGACAAAATCATACCCAAACGTCAAAGACGTTACGTCGTATCACTATGACGTTGAGCCATCGGCTGCAGGGCTTAAAGAACTCACCTCCTTGTTCTTAGAGCACTCGGCCGGTGGCCGCTGCCTTCTCAAAGGCCCACTCAAAAAACAACTTACAAACGAAAGCCGCCGGGGCCAAAGCGATAAGCTTGCCTACAGTGAATACATCGTCCTGGATCTAGACGGTTTGTACGTTGATGGATACAAAAACAAAGCATCGATCACAAAGAAAGACGTTGAACGCTTAGCAAAGCTTGTAATGGCACAGATGCCTCCTGTCTTTCAAGATGTGTCATACATCGCACAAGCCAGCAGCAGCATGGGTATGAAAGGCGACCGCGTATCACTGCACATATACATCTTGCTTCAGGTGCCGTTACCACCCAAAACAATCAAGTTATGGCTAAAGCATATCAACCATACAGTCGAACTGTTCCGATCGCAGATAGAGCTTTCATCAACGGGTCAGTCACTAAAGTATCCACTTGATCTGTCAGTAGCTGACAACAGCAAGCTCATCTTCATTGCAGCTCCAGACTTTGACGACGAAAAACTAAACCCATTCAAAAGTCAGCAGGACAGGGTGGTGTTTGTAGACAACGGACAACCGACCGTGGATCTAGCACCGTTACTAAACGACATCAGTCCAGAAGCCGTCTTTACTGATGGTGTAAAAATCAAGGATGACTTACGTAAGAAGGTTGGCCTTAAACCAAGACAAGCAAAAATCACTACCTCAACAATCAACAACGAAGTTATGGACGTTCTTACCAACCCAGACAAAATGTCAATCAACGTTATCGACACCACCTCGCTGCCGTACGTACGTTGCAACATCAACGGCGGAGACAGTGGCGCCTACTGGTTCAACATTGAAGACCCGACATACATGTACAATTTCAAAGACGAGCCTGTATTTGAAATCGAAAAAGCAGACCGTGACTTCTACCAGTCAATCTTTGAGACATACGAAGCTGAACTAGAAGAACGCGGGATGTCGCACAGACCAGTCGTACTACGCGACTTCTACACCGACACCTACTACAACGGTCTCTACGATCCAAACAACAATCAGTTTACTGACAACTTCCCACTGACACCGACACAAAAGACAAGCATTCAATCCTTCATGCGTAGTCACGGCCGCCAAGAGCCAGAGTTTGTGCCAGACGCACAAGTTGTATTTGACCCATGCACTGATGCACCAGCTGTTCAAATGGAACAGACTCCTTACTACGTCAACATGTACCGCAAGACTGACTACATGTTGAACAGCAGCAAAGCACCGGAACTTACATACGGTACTGCAGCTCAGCTCGCGGATGTTGTTCCACTAACATACAAGCTCATCCACCACATGCTTGGTTCGGGTACAGCGGAAACAGAACACTTCATTAACTGGCTTGCATACATCTATCAGACTCGACGTAAATCGATGACTGCATGGATATTTACAGGCATACCAGGAACCGGCAAAGGTTTGTTTGCAAACAAGATACTCAAACCACTCTTTGGCCACGCACATGTACCGATGAAGTCTCTCGAAAACATCGAAGAGCAGTTCAATCTCTACATGCGTTCCGCGCTGTTCCTGGTTGTCGACGAGTTTCGTATGACTGATGCACATGGTGGCAGCCTGCGTATGGCTGACAAACTAAAGAATCAGATCACCGAGCCAACGATGACAATCCGTGCAATGCGCGCGAACCAAATCGAGTTACCGTCATATACAAACTTCATCTTCCTGACTAACCGTCCAGATGCAGTAAAGATTGAGCCTGGTGATCGGCGCTACAACGTCAGCCCGCGACAAGAAACAAAGCTTGAAGAAGCGTTGCCAGAAGTTATTGCAGGTATTGATGAGTTAGAAAATGAACTACATACATTTGCCGGGGCCCTGGCAGCATTTGATGTAGACAAACGCATGGCACGTACTTGCATGAACAACGAAGCAAAAGATGCAATGCGCACGGTGACAATGTCTGTATTCGAAGAGTTCTGCGAAGCCCTGCAACGCGGGAACATCAACTACTTCTTAGATGTATTGGACGTAAGCATCGACGATACATTCAACGCTGCGCGCATTATCAGCTCACAACGTTTTGTAAAAGCTTGGATTGCAGACGCCAAAACCCATGGCATGTCTATCGTTCCAGTCGAACACCTGCGCACCGTTTACCATACGCAGACGGAACAGACACCTGCAATTGCAAACCGTGAGTTCCATAAGCGTCTCGATCGCAACGGCCTCAATGTACAACGCAAACGTATGCCAGGCGCTGATCGCGATGCTGCTGGTGTTCGTGGAATCGTAATCAACTGGACCACGGACCACGAACAACTGGACGAGATTGTAAATCAACACTTCGATAACAAAGATAAAGTGTTGATTGCTAACGAATAATTATTAGTGTAACTAATAAGTCTAGTTTTATCAGGAGGATATAGTGATTGAACTTACGCAAACTGAACGCCCTGACGCTCAGAAACCGTTATCAAAGCCTGAACAGTTCGGACCTGTATCAGCGTGGTCATACAGCGCGCTCAAAGTATTCGAAGAATGCCCGTACCGTACATACATCTCACGGGTAAAAAAGATACCTGAACCATCAAGCCCAGCTGCAGATCGTGGTTCACAAATACATGACGAAGCAGAAAAGTATGTCGATGGCCGTATCGAAGAGTTCCCTGACTCATTAATGAAATTCGAAAAACAGTTTGCAGAACTGCGAGCTGGATACCTTGATGGTTCTGTAGAGCTAGAAGGTGAGTGGGGATTCACCATCGATTGGGAACCAACCGGATGGCTCAGTAACGATACATGGGCTCGAATCAAACTCGATGCTTATGTAAAAGAAGACGACACCAGCGCGCGTGTCATCGACTACAAAACAGGTAAGCGTTTTGGAAATGAAATTGGTCATTCTCAGCAATGCTTACTTTATGCAATCGCAGCATTCATGCGTGATCCTAAACTAGAGTTTGTACAAACAGAGCTCTGGTACCTAGATAAAGCTGAAACTGCTACTCAATCTTATTCCCGCACAGAAGCTATGCAGTTTATGCCTAGCTATCACGAGCGAGGAGTAAAGATGACAACAGAAACGGACTTCGAACCAAAGCCTAGTTCATCTGCTTGTCGCTGGTGCTCATTCCGTAAGGGTGAGTCTCCAGAATGCCATTGGGGCGTAGATGTTTAACCTCCAGTTAACTGCGCCCTAGCTCCCCTACGGGTTTTACCTCCTTTTCCCCTGTAGGGGAGCACCCATATCTCAATTTTTTACGGAGATTAACCATGACTAAAGTGTACGTGGGGCTACTGCTATTCCTTCTTATTGCACTAGCAATCAATGTGTTGATTGTAGCAGCCAAAGCTATCAGCGTTCTTATTGCCGTTGCAACAATCACATATTTCATTTGGAGAAAAAATTATGAACCTACTAATCGCTAGACTCGCAATGCTTGTCTACTACTTACTTGAAGCTATTCAAATACTAATGATGGTCAAATATTTATGGAGTAAATACGATGTTTCTCGCTGGTACCATAGCCGCATTCGGCCTGTTATTTCTCGTTTTCAAACTTGGGTGGCGTAAAGTTGTCGCTTACGACATTTTTTTCGACATCCTTATCACCAGCATACTAATGACTATGTTTGCTGGTACTTACTCGGGCATGATTGCCGCTATGTTTGGCGGTTTGCTCGTGTCAATTATCCTCTTCGCACTTAAACAAGTTGTTGCCTACGAAAAATTCACTATGAAAGGTGGCTTCAAAACTATCTACAAACGTTTCGGTATCCCATATGTATATTTTACTTGGGCGACCATCAAACCAAAATATGAATGGACAAAATAATCATGCCTTACTTCCTGTTATCTATTGCTTTCTTACAAACAATTATTTCTTACAACATGCTAAACAATAAAAAATTATGAACCACGAACATACACGCACCAAATACGTGCGGAATGTAAAACCCCCGCACAAACGCATGCTCATGCCCGGACGAAAAAACGTAAAGCTCGGCCATAAAGTAAATGTAAAAATGTGGAAAGGCTTACCGCTATACCAGTTCTCATTAGAGGAACGTGCTACATGCCCAACCACATGCAATCAGTGGGAGACCTGCTATGGCAACAACATGCCTTTTGCTCACCGCTTCGATCATCAAAGCAAAGACTTCAATGTTTGTCTTGAATCGTCAGTAGCTGAGCTCGCACGCAAACACCCCAAAGGTTTTGTCGTGCGGTTACACGTACTAGGTGACTTCTACAGTACCGAGTACGTAAATTTCTGGGCAGAAATGCTCATCAAATATCCAATGATGAATGTGTATGGCTACACGCATCGCTTGTTACAAAGTGATATAGGTAAACGTATACGCTGGCTTAACCATGCTTTGCCCTCGAGGTGGCGAGTACGGTTCAGCGACAATTGGCGTGCCAAGTTTTCTGCATGTGTTGTGCACCCGGACAGTCAGTATGTACCTAAAAAGGGTAAAGAAATTATCTGCCCTGAACAGCTAGGACAGGTAGATAAATGCGTGGAATGCGGCTTGTGTTGGGCACAAGAAGACCGCCGTATTATTTTTCTTGAACATTAATATTAGCTGTACTAATATTCGGAACAGTTAGGATGACTATGCTAAAACCATTTGAACATCAAAAGACTACTTCTAAATTTATCATCGACAACCCTCGAGTACTGGTCACATCTGACCCTGGCACGGGTAAAACCCGCAGTGTTATCGATGCTTACCTAGCCCGTACTAAGGGCCGCATGCTCGTACTAGCACCCTTATCAATCTTGCAAGCAAGCTGGGGTGACGACATCGACAAGTTTGCTCCAGGCATTGAATACGAAGTTGCATTTGCTCGTAACCGAGCCAAAGCATTCAAGTCACAAGCTGAAATCATTATCACTAATCATGACGCCGTAAAGTGGCTAGCCAAAAACACTGATGTCCTTAAAGGCTTCAACACACTGTGCATCGATGAGTTCACAGCTTTCAAAAACAAAGACAGCCAACGTAGCAAAGCAGCACACAAGATCGCTCAGCTGTTTGACTACCGCATCGCTATGTCAGGTACACCAAACAGCAATACCATTTGCGACATCTGGCACCCAACGTTACTCGTGGACGACGGACAACGGCTCGGGCACCGTTTCTATACGTTCCGGGCCAACGTATGTACACCAGTATTCAATGGCTTTGCTAACGAATGGAAAGACAAACCAGATGCTGAGCTCATGGTTGCTGCTGCAATCAAAGACATCAACATCCGGTACGAGCTCGAGGAGTGTTTGGATATGCCCGAACAGTCCTATCACACAATCAAAACTCATCTGTCAGACGCAATGATGCAAGCTTACAAAGAGCTTGCAGAAGACAATGTGCTCTGGACTGGTGAAGCTACAATCAATGCAGTGCATGCAGGCGCACTAACCAAAAAGCTTCTGCAGCTCTGCACTGGTGCCGTCTACAACGAAGACGGTGAAGTAGTCGGCTTTCATCAAGAAAGATACAACCTCGTTATGGATCTTGTTGACCAACGCAAGCATACGCTTGTCGCGTTCAATTGGACTCACGAACGTGACTATCTTATCGAGCAAGCCGAGAAACGTGGCATCAAGTACGGTGTCATTGACGGCAGCGTCTCTGCAAAACTACGTAAAGATGTTGTTGATCGCCTGCAGGCTGGGCAATTACAGGTTGTATTCGCTCATCCTCAATCAGCTGGACACGGTCTCACACTGACGACCGCTACCAGTGTCATCTGGTGCTCTCCAACTTACAACGCTGAGCACTACCAACAGTTCAACCGTCGCATCTATCGCGCCGGTCAAACTAAACGCACGGAAGTAATCCACATCGCAGCTGAAGACACTTGGGAAACCGACGTGTACGAAAAACTGAGTGGCAAATTAGGTCGCATGGAAAACCTATTAAATATTCTAAAAGTTCTTAACCCAACGAAGGAAAAAGCAGCATGAACCAACCAGTACTTACACCCGTTAGAACGATTGATGAACTCATCGACAGAAAAAAGTCCATCAAATCTCAGATGGAAAAGCTCAATAGCGAGCTCAAAGGTTTGAGAGAGCAAGAAAACGATATTGATTTCGAACTCCTCAAAAAACTAGATGCAGAAGGGCTGAAGAAAACAGCCAATGAAGTTGCTTCTGTATCTATCAAAGAAGAAACAGTCCCAGACGTACACGACTGGGACGCCCTCTATGCACACATCATTAGCACAGGGGATTTCTCTCTTATCCAAAGACGCGTCTCATCAACTGCATACCGTGAGCTTCTCAAACTTGGTGAGAATGTTCCCGGCTTACAGCCACGTGATATTCGTCGCATCAACTTCCGTTCACTCTAATCATGAAAGGTTAAATATTATGAGTAACTCAGCATTAGCTATCGCAGAAGACAAAGTCCCAGCCCACATTTCGAAAGGCTCTGGTCGTGGTAACGAAGAAGTTACCGCCAACCAACTGACCATACCTCGGGTCAAGCTTCTCCAGAAAATGTCTGACGAAGTGGACAAACACCACCCGAACTATATTGAAGGTGCCGAAGACGGAAACTTCCTGAACTCTCTTACACGAGAGATCTACGGAGATGAAATCTACGTACTCAATGTAAAGTTCAAAGACGAGTATGTCGTATGGCGTAATCGTGAAGCCGGTGGTGGGCTGCTTGGTAACTTCAGCTCCGAAAAAGACGCAGCAGAAGCAATCAAAGAGCAAGACAAACCTCAAGACTACGAGATTCGTCAAACTCATTCACACATGATGATGGTTAAAAACCCAGAGACTGGTGACCTTAGCAATCCAGTGCTCATGGATTTTGCTGCGTCTAAGCTACGTGTATCACGTAACTGGAACAGTCAAATCAGCATCAAAGGTGGTGATCGGTTCGCCGGTCTTTGGAAGCTCAAAGCAGTTTCAGTTACAAACAGTGGCGGTAAGTCCTGGATGAACCTCGAAGCTGACTTTGTCGGTTGGGCCCAAAAAGATGACTACGAAGCAGCGGAAGCTGTATTCGAGTCTATGGCCTAAAGACTGAGAGTTGTGTAGTGAACGAGCATAGTTTCATTCGATCTGTGCACCGTTCACTGCACAACAATGTCACCAAGTGGAAAATACATGACCGCTACAACGGCGGCGTACCAGACGCATTCTACATGGGGCCTAAAGGTTCTCTTTGGGCCGAATACAAATACCTCAAACAACTCCCCGTACGCGACAAAACCAATCTACGACTAGGATTAAGCCTCCTCCAAATCGAGTGGCTCAATCTTTTATATGAATACAATAACAATGCTTGCTTGATTGTCGGCGCAGAAGACACAGCCATCATTCTATTAGAGAAACAATGGACAGCTAATATTAGTAAAAGGTACTATCTAGAACAATGTATACCCCGCAAGCAAGTTGCGCTGTACATAGAATCTATCTGTTTACCGGACACCTCTAATGAGCAACGAAAGAAAGAACACACCTGTGGCCGTAACTAATCTACGAAAGATCTGGGAACAAAAAAAGCATGAGATGGAGATAACCCAGATAGAAGCCGCTGAAAAACTTGGTTGGACTCAGGGAGCATTCAGCCAATATCTAAACGGAATCACCCAACTTGGGCCTTCTGCGGTGATCAAGATAGCAAACTTCTTAGACGTAGACCCACTAGCCATCGATCCCAACATAGGCCAAGCGTTACCTCACGTTAAAAAAACAATAGTGACGTATTCGTTTGGGGACGCCGAAAAAAAATTGAACGAAATGCAAGACGTTAATCTTGATGTTTTAGACAACGCTGTGCGCGTAAGAATGGATACAAGCCAAACGTTAGGGACGTTTGTGTTACCAAAAGACACACTTATCGAATGCTTACCTTGGCCAGTTACTAACGACTACATACCTCGCCAAACTACCGGGGCTTTGTTCTTTTTAGTACAACTAATAGGCGTCAAGCGCTGGAAAATCTTTCAAGAAAAAGACCTACCTAAACCGGATACGATCAAAAAACAGCTAGTGATCATAGGTTTTAGTCTCTATTAGTTCTATTTGTTACCTCTTGTATCAATGACAAAAGATATTAGCTATGCCAATATTAGCGATAGTAATGAGACATCATTACAGAAAGGATAAGAAATGAACGATTTAGTAAACAACCCAGAGCATTACAACACAGGCAGTGTTGAGTGTATCGAAGCGATCGAAGCGAGCATGTCGCCCGAAGAGTTTAAGGGTTACCTAAAAGGAAACGCTATGAAGTACCTTTGGCGTTGTACTTACAAAGGCAGCTGCGTTCAAGACTTAGAAAAGTGTATCTGGTACACATCTCGACTAAAGGAGTACATCGAGCGTGAGTCTGACGGAATGGCTTCTAGAGAAGCACGGTCCATTTATGGATCTACAGGAACTGGCTGATCTTCAAAGAATAAAAAAAACCTCGGTCTATCAACAAATTTACCTTGGTAACTTAGACATACCCCACGTAAAGCGGGGTAAAAAATATCTGTTTCCAACTACAGAAGTAGCTAAGTATTTTGAAGAACGTATACAATCTTCGGCTATTGCAGACTCCGAAGAACATCTCTAGCTCGTATCTGGGTGTAGCGTTTGAGTTGCTTCCAGTCCTTGTGGCCTGAAATCACGGCAACCTCGGGTATGCTCAAACCTTTTTCAAAAAACTTACTAATTCCTTCGTGTCGCAAATCATGAAACTTCAAATCTTCTATCCCGGCTTTCTGCCTAATCAGTGCAAAACGGTCAGAAATAGAGCTGCAGAGCTCGCATGGAGCAAGGTTAGACCCCGACTTTCGGTATTTCATCGCACGAGAGAGCGCGTTTCGTAGAGGTAAATGAATAGGAATCGTAGAAAATTCGGAACTTTTCCCGCGTTCTTCTTCTCGATCCCTAACCCTTAGCAAGTTATTTTCCCAATCGATATCTTCAAAACGCAGCTTGTGGATCTCCTCTTGGCGCAACGCTGAATGCACAGCTATCGGTATAAGTTCTCTAATCCAATGCGTACCTGCAGCCAGTAACAAACGTTTGTACTCACCAGGCAATAACCGACGATCGCGCTCATTACTACTACCAATCAGCTTAAGCTGAGACATCACGCGCATTGTCGTACGTACAGTATTCTCTGGCAGCTGCAGCCCCCACAACGTGCGCGCAAAATCAATCGCCTGCGCCAAGTAGGTTAGCTCCTGATTCAAAGTAGATTTACTGATTCCGTTAGGGCCAGCTCGTCGACTACGGCCGTAGTCTAAGATTATTTCTGGAGTTAAATCAGATACTGGAACATTCGCAAACCGACGCGCTGTTGCCTCAACCGTAGCCAATTTACTTTTACCAAACGTCGTTTCGCCCTGGTTGGCTTCTTGTATGTAGCGTTCGATAATTGAACCAACAGTAGTGGACCGTAGACCACGGACATCGGTCCACGATCCGTTGTCCATAGCCGCTTCGACCTGTGTCGCCCATGAACGAGCTGCTGCTTTCGTAAAAAATGTTTTGGCTACACGCTCGTAACCACGTTTACGGACAATGGCCTGATGCTGACCATGACCACGTTCTCTGAAAGATGGCATGTGTACCCTCCGTGTACCAAAGGCTACATGCTATCTTATAATTGTTCTAAAAAACAAGTACTTACAAATATGGCGGAGAGAGAGGGATTTTCTCCGTCACTCGTACCTTTTTTTACTATAATCAACGACTTAGTTTACATACATCAAAGATCACTACAGTCGCGAGTTGCTAATATATCACATTGTTTTCGTATTTTTAGACTTCGACTGTACCAAAGGTACACTAGCGAATCCGCATATGATGCTTGGGCCCGAGCTTCTTACGTATGTGCAAGCCGCGTTTTTTGTGGCGGCGGCGATTAGGTTTACGAGCTTCCCATACTGACAATGTTTTTTTAGCCAAAAGAACTCTGCCCCGACCGCGGCCAGGCCTTTCTATTGATCTACAACAATGGCTCTAGCGGTTAAGTAACTTCAACAACCGCCAAAAAATAGGATGCTTCTGTTTGCGAAAGTACTGATCCCATCCACCTACGTGTGCAGGCGGTTTGATCGGATTCCGCATAAAGCTCGTCCCATCTGCACCATCGTCGTATCCACCTTGTTGTTGTACGACAACACGCATGCCGCACTCCCATAAAAAGTTAACGACATAAAACAAATAGCATACAGATAATATTAGTACAACTAATACTAGAGCTTCTTTTTTGCCTCAGCAGAAATTCTTATACGGTCATTTCTTTCTGTAACGGCGCGTCTTTCTCGCAATTTTGCTTGGTTGTTTAGAGTGTTGTTTACCTGCTTTAGTTGCTCGGCGCTTAGCAGCCGTAGTCTTGGCGTATTCTTTGGAAGAAAGAGCTTTAATTGCTTTCGCAGGTAGATAACGTTCGCCCGTAGCCTTCGACCCTTGTGTAGAAGGCTTACCACTTTTGGTTCGCCACTTTTGTTTCGTCCATTTACGTAAGCTTTTCTGGCTTTTGCGGAGTGCCATAGGTTCTTCCTTCTCAATCCCTGTACCCACCACCAGCCTTTTTATAGGCAGCAGCTAACATCTGCGCTTTACGAGCAGACCACTGGCCAGGCCGTCCCCCTTTACCACCAGCTTTGATGCGCTCAAACATCCGTTTACGCATCGTAGGTTTAGTGTAATTCCCCGCTTCGTTAACCTTCGACTTCGATTTTGTCTTCGATTTACGAGCCGTCGTCCGTGACTTTCCAGTTTTGTTTACCATTTTATCCACGCCATAATAAAATCATCGCTACAGCAATCCCTCCAAACGTCAAAACACCAGCCAACACCCATAAAAAAAGCGTCAGTGTTTCCTCAAATTCTTCGCGTTTTTTTCTTGCCGCGGCTTTTTGTTGTTTTACTGCTTCTTTTTCGTTTTGTATTCTTTTCGCCCGTTCAGCAACGATCTGGCGCCATGTTCCGTAACCGAATCTGTTATCTATTAATATAGATATTTCCTGCATTTGCTCCTGAGCCAACTTGCTATCTATGACACTAGCCGCTACGTCCTTGGTCTGACCGATAATGCTTTTGTCCGAAAACCTATCCTTCTGAACTTGTTTCTCGCCAGCAAACAGACCGTCAATCGCGCCAGCAATGTCGCGTATATCATTAGCCGTGCTAATATTACTCTTTATCAGTTCCACTGATTTTTGTACCAAAGCCATCCCTGCTAGGCCGGTACTAATTGGATCCATTATTTTTTCCTTACCTTGTGACTTTCTTGAATATCGAACGGTGCGCGTAACGTGGCCCCTGGGTGAGGTTTGTATCCACCTGGAGGATTCTTCATAAGCTTGTATCCTTTACCCCTGGCAGTTTTCATCCAATGAAAACCCTTGGGCGCAGGTACTGTTTTTCTAGTAGCCATAACGCTTGCCTCTCATAGGCGTAGGCGTTTTCTTCTTTTTCTTCTTTGGTTTAGTAGGTTTCTTTGGTCCATAACCCATTACTTCATCTCCTTCTTACTAGATACATAACCCTTGTTGGGTTTGCGCTTTTCCATCCGAATCTTTTTAGTATTCGGCTGGTTTAACTGACATGATTTCCCTTTGTGCATAGTTAGCTCCACTAATAATACATTAACTAGGGTTAGCCCAAGGATCTACTTGATCACCTTGTGGTGTCCTTGCTGGTTGAGGAGATGCTTCATCATCAGAATCTCCGTATAACTCTTTCTTTAACATGGCTTCTAGCGCTGATAAACGAAAATCGGCGGCATTGTGTGCATCAATAACCCACTGTAAACACTGCGCGCCCGTAGGGTTTTCAAGAAAAGTAGAACGCGTGCCTGTTAAGGGCTCCGGCTGGTTCTGTAAAACAGCTACATCATCAAATACAGTAGAACCGTCAATAGTCGCCGTGTTGCCGTCATCATCTGTTGCTGTACAACGCCACGTAACCGTATGAATAATCCCCACGAGAAGCCCCTCGTTGGCGGATACAAATTCCCATGTGTAACTCAATGACATTATGAAATTCCTAGTCTAAAAAAGCGTGCTTCAGCTGATTGTAAAGTGTCAGGCCCGCTATCACCTTGAGCAAAAATCCAAAAATAAACTGATCCAGTGTGACTTGAGTTAGTAAACGATATTGGAATGTTTTGAGAATCTGAGTTGCTGTAAAACCTGTCTACATGGCCCGCCAAAAATCTTGTCTGCGGTGATTCATAAATAGTATTGCTAGAAGAAGGAGTGGCAGTTGAAGTAGTAAATACAAGAAACACAGTTTTTACATGGTTAGTACCGCCAACAAGCCTCACATAACCCATGTAAAACCCCACGCCTGTGCCGATACTAGTAACAAGCCGATACGCCATCTGGTTGGTATTCCACGACCCAATAGTAGACCCGTTAACTAGCCCACCACCGGCAGGTAATATCAGATTATTAACGTCAATACGATTGGCACTTATCTGACCACTGTTGATGTTGTTAGCGTTTATGTTAGTAACATTCACGTTATTACCATTTAGCGTCCCAGTAGTAATTTTATTCGCGCTTAACGTGTTGACCTGAAGCGCGCCCGACCCGCTAGCTGTAATGGTTGCGCCATCAACATTGATTCTGTTTGCGCTTAGCTGACCTGTGTTGATTTTTCCAGCATCAAGGTTAGCAATCTTGGCATTGCCTACTGCAGCATCCGCGATCGTAGCGCTGACAACAGAAGCATTCGCCAAAATACCCGAGCTAGCAGTGATAGTTCCCGCTACCAGTTCAGAGGCCGTAACAGAATTAGCAGCTATTTTATTGGCGGTAACAGAATTAGCAGCTATTTTATTGGCTGTAACTGCATTAGCAGCTATTTTTGCCGTCGAAATTGCGTCATCTTGGATCTTCGTAGTTGTAATGGCAGACGCCGCTATAACCGCACCTTGCACGGCATCTATTGCAAGCTTCGCGTTACTCACTGCCTGGTCTGCTATATCCGCAGCATTGATGTCTGCTGTTGTAGCCACTACACCATTTGTTGCGTTAAAAGGCCCCCGCACATCAGCCTCGGATACATGCCGCACCCAATAATAATGCGTAGAGTTACTATCGACCTGATCCGCAAATCTATTTCCGGCTACTACGCCAACCAATACCGCGTCACCAATGACATTCGATGTATGGCGATATATCTCAGTAAAAGCAAAATTACTAAACTGTATATTGCCGTTACTCCACTCCAGTAGCACTGTCTGAAACGCCGCGCTGGCCGTCAGCGAGGTCGGAGCGGGAGGTACAGCAAGATCACTCGCTGGCACTGGCGAAGTAAAATCTACAATCGTTGGTTCGTTGGGATCAAAACGATTATTTTTTAAACTTTCAGCTAGTCCAGACTCAATCAACTCCCTCAATGTAACCGCACGATCCAACGGGTCACCTATACGGCCTGTACGAACCAACACAACTTCAGTCAGCGCCTTTAGATACGCTTTAGTCTGAGGGTCTAGGTTAGCCGGAATCGCTGGAATGCCAGGAAGTTTAGTGGTCATAGTGCTTTGACCTCGTCAATAGACTGAGCAATACAAACTTCGTTGATAGTTGTAGTACCCGACACTTGAATTTCCCACTCTTTTGCTACGGTTGACGGTAAACGCATAACCGGCTCCTGAAGTGTAGCGTTTGAGATGCTGCTGGGAACAGTGGTCGCTTGAGTAAAAGTACTTCCTGATGAAGAAATAGAGTAATGCGCTATTAAAGAACCATCCCCAAACACTTTAAGCTCCACTGGGTAGGCTTCCGCATCCACAGACATCCAGCTAAAGCTGGTTGGGTATGGGGTTACAAACACTTTGGACTTAAATGTAAGGGTGTTTGGACTAGTGCCGTTCCGATACTCAACGATGTTTGAGCCATGTATCAAGTACAACTCGCCATTGTCGCTTTGTTCGAAGCCACCACGTGTCTCAGCGCTAGCTGTAAGAGTCGACAGGGCTGCTTGTTGGGCGCGAGGATCGTATACCCAACCTTTGTGTGTACTGCCGTCAGTATAAAAAGCAACGTAGGTATCTTCATGACGAAAGGCGCGTATAGAAGTTGGCTTAAAGTCAGCGTTCCACTGTTTTGCGCTAATCAAACCTTGCGTAACCACACGCGCGTCGTTCCCGCTAACGGCTACAAGTCCGTCAGGAGCTGCGTATAAAATATACCCACCCATATCAACAACAGAGTTTTTGTTAACGCACGCCTGCTGAACTTCAATTTTAAGGGCAGACATGGACGAGGGATCAGTACCAGCTACAAGATATGGGCGGCCCTTCGTGAGCGCAACAATACCATTGCCCGTAGCAGCGATAGCTACGATGTCATCCTCTAACGTAATTCTGTAACCGACGGGCCACGCGTGAGGCAAAAAAGGCTCGCTCAAACACAAACGATTGCCTGTAAAGCCAGCCATAATGCCGTTTGCCACAGGAATCAGGCCAAGAAGTGGGCCAGAAGGGTTCAACGTCGAATCATCGTCTGGCGGTTTAATCCACGTAGCACTTGGCAATACTTCGCCTAACTCGTCACCGTTTTTTGTATCAGTAAACGTCGTGGTCGCTATTGGTATCTCACCAACAAACTGAAACTGTGTATTTGTAGAACCTGTGTTTGATCGGTAAATGCGCCTCAACGCGCCGCTACCAAAATTATAATTGCCGCTCGGCGTGTTACCCATGGAAAGTGCAACAGACTCGGTATCGGTCAACACAATTGGGGTGCTTGGTGGGCTAGGCGGACCTTCTTCACCAATAGCACTAACAAAAGTAAATACATAGGAAACATCAAATGGGGTTTGAGTGTCGTCTGCTGTACCAGATTTAGTTGTTGAAGGAGCGTTAGCAGGGGCAGGAATACCAAGCCTAAATGAAGCCGCCGGATACACGGACCCGCTAATCATTGAAGTAGCTGTACCTACACGAGGATAGTCTTCGCCGGTCCAGTACAGCCGGTTAAACGAATCATTTGGAACGGGACCTTTGACTACGTCGACTTCTTCGTTCCACTGCAACCAGTTTGTGTCGTTGTAGAAAAATATAGAACGGCGGACAGAATTAGACAGGGCAGTGGTAGTCGTATTGTTTGTAGTGGGGGTTAGGGCGCCGGACTCAAAGTCAATGTTTTCAGAAATTTGACCAAACGATTCGGCAAGACGACGGTTATCTACGCCTGGAGCTATGCCAGTAAAGTCTTTGAGTTTAAAATACATTTTTACTGCCTACTTCAAAAGAAAAAGCAGCGAAACAATCACCCCGCCCATGCTTAAGATCACTGTTCCCGCTGCTGTAAGTACCATCCGATTCAACGCAGTTAGACTTTCATCTATAGAATCTAGTCGGTTGAAGATGGTCTTCGACCGTTCTTCGCACATAGCTTCATGTCGCTCTATGCGGCTTATAGCTTCAAATATGCGCTCTTCAACCTTCATGAACCCAACCTATATTAGTTTAGCTAATACAACAAGCCAAAGTTAACAGGACGCCGCGCAAGCGTTATAGAACGCGCCCCATATAGCCACATCGGGCACGTCTAACCAAAGAAAATCAAACTTAATTAAAAGGTCAAAGATCCATTCTCTTATCGCTAAAGTATCAATCATCGTCTACTCCAATCCCATGTAGAGTGCCGTTCGCAGATAGCCATAGCTCTTGTCTGCGGGCCAATACCAAGCTCTTCGCGTATCTGCAAAAGCGGTGTTAAAAGATTATCTTCAAAAGGATATTCCCTAAACGGAACTCCTTTTTGCCTTCTGTACACGTCTCTTGTCCCACGCAGCAATCCAAAAAACCAAGAAGGTCGGTGCCTAAAGCTGCGCAGTATGCCTAGCAACATAATCGCGCCAAAAGCCGCCGCTCCACCAAGCCAATATTGTGTAACAAGAGTCGCGCCTTCACCCCAACGAGTACGTGTGTAGCCAAAAACAATGTGTATAAGATCATGAACATCACGTTCACGATTGTCGTACACCTCGCAAACTGACATTTCGGCGCTAGGCTTGTTTTCTTCGTAGGCTATAAGAAATTTTGCATGGTCTACCTCATCCGCAGTCATAAAGCGATAATAGGCTTTAGCCAACGAGCCCTCTGGCGCATGCTCAAACTCTTCCCAACGACCAAGTAAATCGGAAAGTGTTGTCTCGCGTTCTAGAAGCTCTACGAATTTGGGTTTGGCCAATAACTGGTCACGAGTTTTTTTGTAACGTTCAAAACCTAATAGCTTAATCAAACGAAAAACGTGCGTTGGTTTATCATGAAAATGAGCCTTTTCGATCTGCCGCCACTCGTTGAAGATTTTGCACGCTCTAATCACGATGAAGCCTTACTACCTTTGTATTATTAGATGCGCTAATATTAAAGCTCGAAGAAGTCATGCTATAAGCCTGAAAAGCGTTAAGGGTGACGCCGTCTTTCGTTACATCCTTTGAAAAAATTACGTAACAGGTTGTACCTGCTTTATCGATTGTTGCTGATGTACCACTGGGCACGTCTTTATACTTCACAGTCCACTCGTCGGGCTCACCGTCGACCCTTAAAAAACACATGATCGAACTGTTATCACCCAGAGTCATTTTAGCAGTAT
>JACLAD010015489.1_pt1 | contig 26884 bp, 36 predicted proteins | sample 8027901 | NCBI WGS metagenome assembly JACLAD01 (sample SAMN15725071, study PRJNA655200) | protist metagenome | isolation source: fluorescence activated cell sorting (FACS) single amplified genomes of... | place: Spain: Blaines Bay Microbial Observatory, Mediterranean Sea | collected 2016-07-05 | reverse complement strand
AACTCAAACTGCACCAGTGTGGTTTGCCGAAGAAGATGGCGTTGGAGCTGTTCAAGCCGTTCATCTATTCGCGGCTTGAGGCCAAGGGCCTCAGCTCGACGGTGAAGCAGGCCAAGAAGCTGGTCGAAAAAGAACGTCCCGAAGTTTGGGATATTCTGGATGAGGTCATCCGCGAACACCCTGTCATGCTGAACCGTGCGCCAACGCTGCACCGTCTTGGCATTCAGGCGTTCGAACCTGTTTTGATCGAAGGCAAAGCCATTCAGCTGCACCCGCTCGTCTGTTCTGCGTTCAACGCTGACTTCGACGGTGACCAGATGGCTGTTCACGTGCCGCTGTCCCTTGAGGCACAGCTTGAAGCCCGCGTTCTGATGATGTCCACGAACAACGTGTTGTCGCCTGCCAACGGCGCACCGATCATCGTGCCATCGCAGGATATGATCCTTGGTCTGTACTACACGACCATCGAACGCGAAGGCATGAAGGGCGAAGGCATGGTCTTCGGCACCATCGAAGAGGTCGAACATGCTTTGGCCGCTGGCGAAGTGCACCTGCACGCCAAAATTCAGGCGCGCATTCCTCAGATCGATGAGGAAGGCAACGAAGTCATGCAGCGTTTTGAAACCACGCCAGGCCGTGTCCGTCTTGGCGCGCTTTTGCCACTCAACAACAAGGCCCCGTTTGAACTGGTGAACCGTCTTCTGCGTAAGAAGGAAGTTCAGCAGGTCATCGACACGGTCTATCGTTACTGTGGCCAGAAAGAATCCGTCATCTTCTGTGACCAGATCATGACCATGGGTTTCCGCGAAGCCTTCCGTGCCGGTATTTCCTTCGGCAAGGACGACATGGTCATCCCCGACACCAAATGGACGCTGGTCAACGAGACCCGTGAACAGGTGAAGGATTTCGAACAGCAGTACATGGACGGCCTGATCACTCAGGGTGAAAAGTACAACAAAGTTGTCGATGCTTGGTCCAAGTCGAACGACAAGGTCACAGAGGCGATGATGACGACCATCTCGACCACAGCGCGCAACGAAGACGGGTCCGAGGCTGAGCCAAACTCGGTCTACATGATGGCCCACTCCGGTGCGCGTGGTTCGGTGACACAGATGAAACAGCTGGGCGGTATGCGCGGTCTGATGGCCAAGCCGAACGGTGAGATCATCGAAACGCCGATTATCTCGAACTTTAAAGAAGGTTTGACCGTTCTCGAATACTTCAACTCCACCCACGGTGCCCGTAAGGGTCTGTCGGATACGGCGTTGAAAACGGCGAACTCCGGTTACCTGACACGTCGTCTGGTTGACGTCGCACAGGATTGTATTGTCCGCGAAGTCGATTGTGGCACCGAACGTGCGATCACTGCCGAAGCGGCTGTCAACGATGGTGAGGTCGTGTCGTCCTTGGGCGAGCGCATCTTGGGTCGTGTATCGGCTGATGACGTGCTGAAACCCGGCACGGATGAGGTTCTGGTCAAATCCGGTGATCTGTTGGACGAACGTATGTCCGACATGATTGAGGCCGCAGGCGTGCAGAAAATGCGCATCCGCAGCCCGCTGACCTGTGAGTCTGAAGACGGCGTTTGCGCCATGTGCTACGGTCGTGACCTTGCACGCGGTACACGGGTCAACATCGGTGAGGCCGTCGGCATCATCGCGGCCCAGTCCATCGGTGAGCCTGGCACACAGCTGACGATGCGGACATTCCACATCGGCGGCGTTGCCCAAGGTGGCCAGCAATCCTTCCTTGAGGCGTCTGCCGACGGTAAGGTTGAACTGCGCAACGCGACCATCCTCGAAAACGAAGCCGGTGAGCAGGTCGTCATGGGCCGGAACATGGTCCTCGCGATCATGGATGAAAACGGTGAAGAACGTGCCAACCACAAGGTCGGCTACGGGTCCAAAGTATTCGTCAAAGACGGTGCTGACATCAAGCGCGGCGACAAGATGTTCGAATGGGACCCCTATACCCTGCCGATCATCGCAGAGAAGGCCGGTACGGTTAAGTTTGTCGATCTGATCAACGGTATCGCCCTGCGCGAAGACACCGACGATGCGACAGGCATGACCCAGAAGATCGTGACCGATTGGCGCTCTGCGCCCAAGGGTAACGAGTTGAAGCCGGAAATTCTGATCTTGGGTGAAGATGGCGAACCTGTGCGCAACGATGCAGGCAACCCTGTAACCTATCCGATGTCTGTGGATGCGGTTCTGTCCATCGAAGACGGGCAGAAAATCTCCGCTGGTGACGTCGTTGCGCGTATTCCGCGTGAAGGCGCCAAGACCAAGGACATTACTGGTGGTCTGCCACGTGTGGCCGAATTGTTCGAAGCCCGTCGTCCAAAGGATCACGCGATCATCGCTGAAATCGATGGCTACGTGCGCTTTGGCAAGGACTACAAGAACAAGCGTCGCATCGCGATTGAGGCGGCTGATGATCCGGACACCAAGGTCGAATACATGGTGCCCAAGGGCAAGCACATCCCAGTGCAGGAAGGCGACTTCGTGCAAAAGGGCGACTACATCATGGATGGCAACCCAGCCCCCCATGACATCCTCGCCATTATGGGTGTCGAAGCACTTGCGGACTACATGATCGACGAAGTGCAGGACGTGTATCGCCTGCAGGGTGTGAAGATCAACGACAAGCACATCGAGGTGATCGTGCGTCAGATGCTCCAGAAATGGGAGATTTCTGACAGCGGTGACACGACGCTCTTGAAGGGTGAAAATGTCGACAAGGTCGAGTTTGATGAGGCCAACGAAAAGGCCATCGCCCGTGGCGGTCGTCCGGCACAGGGTGAGCCCATCCTGCTGGGTATCACCAAGGCATCCTTGCAGACACGGTCGTTCATCTCTGCCGCGTCCTTCCAGGAAACCACGCGCGTGCTGACCGAAGCTTCGGTTCAGGGCAAGCGGGACAAACTGGTCGGCCTGAAAGAGAACGTCATCGTGGGTCGTTTGATCCCGGCCGGTACAGGTGGTGCGACACAGCGCGTCACACGTATTGCGTCCGAGCGTGACAACGTGGTCATTCAGGCCCGCCGTGAGGAGGCCGAACAGGCCGCCGCATTGGCAGCCCCTGAGCCTGCAGCCGATGACATCATCGGCGGCGACGCCTTCGACACGATCATCGCGGACACAGAAGAGAGCCGCGACGAGTAAGTCGAACCATATCAATTATGAGAAGGGCCGCAGGGGATATCCTGCGGCCCTTTTCGTTTGGGTGTCTGAGGTTCGAATTTGGCTGCGCCAAATCCGATCCGCGCGTGCAAAGCACGCGCAGGGGGGCGCTGCCCCCCGCGGCTACGCCGCGTCCCCCGAGGTATTTTTGAACCAGAGAAAGGGGCGGCTAGCGATCCGCCAGTTCAGGGTGTCGGTACGCCTGCGGGTAGGGCATGGGCAGCCGAGGACCAAGCGGGACGGTCTTGTTCCAAGAATTACCGAAGTATCCTTGTCGGCAATGCAGAAGCGATCCAGCATCTGCCACGCCGGGCAACGCATAAACGCGGCACAACCAACGCCACAGGTATGGATAATCAAGCATACGCGCGCCGTTCAATTTCATGCGCACATAGTAGACCGGATCATGGCGATAGAGGGTCGGAAACAGCCGAAGGTCTGCTTCGGTGAAGGTGTCGCCCGTCAGGAAGGGGCGGCCATCGGACAGGCGGGCATCAAGGTCGGTCAGCGCATCAAAATAGGCACCAAAGGCCTTGGCGTAGACAGTTTGGTCCGAGGAAAAGCCCGCTTTGTAGGCGCCGTTGTTGATGGCCACATAAATGACGTCGTTCAAAGCATCGATGTCATCACGCAAAGTTTCGGGGTAGATATCTATCCCCGTGCCGCCCAATTCCGCGCTGTGCGCCCCGAACATCCGGACGATCTCGGCGCTTTCGTTTGTGACGATCCGCTGGGCGGTTTTGTCATAGAGGATGGGAAGGGACTTTTCGTCTGATCCCTCCGCCTCGTACAGGGTTTTCGCGTGCCGATGCCCTTGTCCTGTCGCCGTCTCGGGTGTGCATTCCGGCAGCGATGTGTCCGTTAGGCTGGCGATGAGGGTGGGATCGAACGTCCATAGATTATCTTCGCGGTTGGGGAAGGCCACATCCATGGTCACAGCGCGGGTCAAACCCAAGATCGACCTTGCCAGCGTGACGCGGTGGCACCACGGACAATTCAGCGCCACATAAAGGTGATAGCGGCCTGCCTGAGCGGGGAAAGCATCTGTCCCGATCCAGTGGCGAAAGCCGCTTTGGCCGCGGACAAATTCGCCCTGCGCCCGTCTTGTGTCGATGTTGGTTTGGTCTTCTTCGACAGCTTTGGTCATCCGCGCCTCTTTCCCAGCCATGGCCCCGCTGATACCACGGTCCCATGTCCCTGTCAGATAACATCCGCGCGGCGCTTTTGATCATGCTGTCGATGACGGCGTTTACGGTGAATGATGCGCTGATGAAACTGGCCTCGCCGGACTTGCCGTTTTTTCAGCAGGTTTTCATTCGGGGCTGTTTAATCACGACAGGTCTCTATATCCTCGCGCGGATCTGGGGTCATATGGGGTATGCGCCAACGCCCAAAGACCGTCGTTTGACCGCCCTGCGGACGGCGGCTGAGGCGTTGGGGACCGTCTTTTTCCTGACAGCCCTGTACTCCATGCCCTTGGCCAATCTGTCCGCGATTCTTCAGGCACTGCCACTGACGGTGACGTTGGCGGCGGCGGTTTTTCTGGGCGAACCGGTGGGATGGCGGCGGATGGCTGCGATCATCGTGGGATTTGTGGGGGTGACGATCATCATCAGGCCGGGGATGGAGGGCTTCACGGTTTACTCCCTCTATGGGTTGGCGGCTGTGGCGGCTGTCACCTTGCGCGATCTGGCGGCGCGCAAGTTGTCGCCTGAAATTCCATCCAGCCGCGTCGCTTTGGCGGCGGCGATTGGGGTTACCGTTTTGGCGGGGGGCGGATCGTGGGTGATGCAAGAACACTGGGTCGTGCCTGATCTGACCGAAATGGCCCTGATTGCGGGGGCGGCCCTGTGCCTGATGGCGGGGTATGTGGCCGCCGTATCGGGCATGCGGACGGGCGATATCGGGTTCGTGGCCCCATTCCGATATACGTCGCTGCTGGTGGCCCTGATTCTCGGCCTTGCCGTGTTTGGGGAATGGCCCGATATGTTGACCCTGTTGGGGGCCGCAATCGTCGTCGCTACAGGGCTGTTTACCCTATACCGCGAACGCACCAGTCGCCAATCGGCGGGGCTGTCCGCCAAAGGCCTGCGCGCGCGGTGAGGCGCTGTTGACACCCAACCTGAACCCCCCTATGAAGCGCGCAACTTGGCACGGCCTTTGTCTGTCAGGGATCATAATTTGGATAATCAAGATCCGTCCTACTGCTGGGCCGATCCTCTGAAAACCCACCGCTCCGTTTGCTCCGGTAAGGCAACGACAGCGGGTTAAGTTGTTTGTGTTTTACGGACGCGTAAGACGCTGAAATTCGAAACTGCGGCTTCTAATCCGCAACACATGTGTAGGAAACGGGAAACACCCAATGCCAACGATCCAACAGCTGATCCGGAAACCCCGGCAGCCCAAAGTAAAACGCTCCAAATCGCTTCACCTTGAAGGCAACCCGCAAAAGCGCGGCGTTTGCACACGTGTCTATACAACGACACCAAAGAAGCCGAACTCCGCTATGCGTAAGGTTGCCAAAGTGCGCCTGACAAATGGTTTTGAGGTCATCAGCTATATCCCAGGTGAAAGCCACAACCTTCAGGAACACTCTGTGGTTCTGATCCGCGGCGGTCGTGTCAAAGACCTTCCCGGTGTGCGCTACCACATCCTGCGTGGTGTCTTGGATACCCAAGGCGTCAAAGACCGTAAGCAGCGTCGTTCGAAGTACGGCGCGAAGCGTCCTAAGTAAGGAAAAGATCAGATGTCACGTCGTCACGCCGCTGAAAAACGCCAGATTCTGCCCGATGCAAAGTTTGGTGATATGGTCCTGTCCAAGTTCATGAACAACCTCATGATCGACGGGAAGAAATCCGTTGCCGAGCGCATCGTCTACAACGCCTTTGACCGCGTTGAAGACAAGCTCAAGAAAGCCCCTGTTGAGGTTTTCCACGAAGCTCTGGACAACATCAAACCGAACCTCGAAGTGCGCTCGCGCCGCGTCGGTGGTGCCACCTATCAGGTGCCCGTCGAAGTCCGTCCTGAGCGTCGCGAAGCTTTGGCAATCCGCTGGCTTATCGCCGCTGCCAAGAACCGCAACGAGAAAACCATGGAAGAGCGCCTTGCAGGTGAGCTTGTCGATGCCGTCAACGGCCGCGGCACAGCTGTGAAAAAGCGCGAAGACACCCACAAGATGGCCGATGCGAACAAAGCATTCAGCCACTATCGCTGGTAAAGGGAAGCAACCAATATGGCACGCGAATACCCTCTCGAACTCTACCGCAACTTTGGCATCATGGCCCACATCGACGCAGGTAAAACCACCTGCTCCGAGCGGATCCTGTATTACACCGGCAAATCCCACAACATCGGCGAAGTCCACGACGGCGCAGCAACGATGGACTGGATGGAGCAGGAGCAGGAACGCGGGATCACAATTACATCCGCTGCGACAACCACATTCTGGGAGCGGACAGAGGACGGCAAAACGCCTGATTCTCCGAAGCACCGGATGAACATCATCGACACACCCGGACACGTTGACTTCACGATTGAAGTTGAACGTTCCTTGGCTGTTCTTGACGGCGCGGTCTGCGTGCTCGACGGCAACGCAGGTGTTGAACCCCAGACAGAAACTGTTTGGCGTCAGGCTGACCGCTACAAAGTTCCACGTATGGTTTTCGTCAACAAGATGGACAAAATCGGCGCGGACTTCTTCAACTGTGTTGCACAGATCGAAGAGCGGACCGGCGCACGCGCGGTTCCAGTGGGCGTGCCAATTGGTGCGGAAACGGAACTCGAAGGTCTTGTTGACCTCGTGACGATGCAGGAATGGGTTTACATCGGGGAAGACCTCGGTGCGACTTGGGAACTGCGTCCGATCCGTGCCGAGTTGCAGGACATGGCAAACGAATGGCGTGGCAAAATGGTCGAAGCTGCTGTTGAGCAGGACGACGATGCCATGATGGAATACCTCGAAGGCAATGAGCCCGACGTCCCAACACTGCGCAAATTGCTGCGCAAGGGTACGCTGGCTATGGACTTCGTTCCTGTGCTGGGCGGTTCCGCGTTCAAAAACAAAGGTGTTCAGCCGCTTCTCAACGCTGTTGTAGATTACCTGCCGTCCCCACTGGACGTCGTGGACTACATGGGTTTTGCACCGGGCGACGAAGAAGAAGTCCGCAACATCCCACGTCGTGCAGACGACAGCATGGCGTTCTCCGGCCTGGCGTTCAAAATCATGAACGACCCCTACATGGGCACCCTGACGTTCACACGTATCTACTCCGGCACGTTGTCCAAGGGTGACACGCTGATGAACACCACGAAGGGCCGCAAGGAACGCATCGGCCGTATGGTCATGATGCACTCCAACAAGCAGGATGAAATCACCGAAGCATTCGCAGGTGACATCATCGCGCTGGCCGGTCTGAAGGACACTACAACCGGTGACACCCTGTCCGACGAAAAGGATCAGGTGGTTCTGGAAACGATGACCTTCCCCGATCCAGTGATCGAGATCGCGGTTGAGCCTAAAACGAAGGCCGACCAAGAGAAGATGTCCACAGGTCTGCAGCGTCTCGCCGCCGAAGACCCGTCCTTCCGCGTGGAAACTGACCTCGAATCCGGTCAGACCATCATGAAGGGCATGGGCGAACTTCACCTCGACATCCTGATTGACCGCCTCAAGCGGGAATTCAAAGTCGAAGCCAACATTGGTGCGCCTCAGGTGGCCTATCGTGAAACCATCGGCCACGCCGTTGAACACACGTATACCCACAAGAAGCAGTCCGGTGGTTCTGGTCAGTTCGGTGAGGTCAAGCTTGCCATCATGCCGACAGAGCCGGGCGAAGGTTACTCCTTCGATTCCAAGATCGTTGGTGGTGCGGTGCCGAAGGAATACATTCCTGGCGTCGAAAAAGGCATCAACTCGGTCATGGACTCCGGTCCGTTGGCGGGCTTCCCCGTCATCGACTTCAAGGTTGAACTGCTCGATGGTAAGTTCCACGACGTTGACTCCTCGGTTCTGGCCTTCGAAATCGCAGCACGTATGTGCATGCGCGAAGGCATGAAGAAAGCGGGCGCCAAGCTGTTGGAACCCATCATGAAGGTCGAAGTCGTGACACCTGAGGAATATACCGGTGGTATCATCGGCGACCTTACGTCCCGTCGCGGTCAGGTGCAGGGTCAGGATACGCGCGGCAACGCCATCGCGATCGACGCCTTCGTGCCACTGGCCAACATGTTCGGCTACATCAACAACCTGCGCTCCATGTCATCGGGCCGTGCGAACTTCACCATGCAGTTCGACCACTACGATCCGGTGCCAAGCAACATCTCCGAAGAGATTCAGGCAAAATTCGCATAAACCGAAGGGCCTTCGGGCCCTTCGACCCCATATCAGGCGGGATCAGCCCGTCGCACTAAATTCAAGGAGGCCATCATGGCTAAGGAAAAGTTTGAACGTAATAAGCCGCACGTAAACATCGGCACGATTGGTCACGTTGACCACGGCAAGACGACGTTGACGGCGGCGATCACGAAGTATTTCGGTGATTTCCAGGCGTATGACCAGATTGACGGTGCGCCCGAAGAGAAAGCCCGCGGCATCACCATTTCCACCGCACACGTGGAATATGAGACAGAGACACGCCACTATGCGCACGTCGACTGCCCCGGCCACGCCGACTACGTCAAGAACATGATCACCGGTGCGGCCCAGATGGACGGCGCGATCCTGGTTGTGAACGCAGCCGACGGCCCAATGCCCCAGACGCGTGAGCACATCCTGCTCGGCCGTCAGGTTGGCATCCCGTACATGGTTGTTTTCATGAACAAAGTGGACCAGGTCGACGACGAAGAGCTGCTTGAACTGGTGGAAATGGAAATCCGTGAACTGCTGTCCTCTTACGAGTACCCAGGCGACGACATTCCTGTGATCCCTGGCTCCGCTCTGGCGGCGATGGAAGGCAACAACCCTGAGATCGGCGAAGAAGCCATCAAAAAGCTGATGGCAGCTGTGGACGAGTACATCCCAACGCCTGAGCGCGCTGTGGACATGCCGTTCCTGATGCCGGTTGAGGACGTGTTCTCGATCTCTGGCCGTGGTACGGTTGTGACCGGTCGTGTTGAGCGCGGCGTGATCAACGTGGGCGACGAAATCGAGATCGTTGGTATCCGCGACACTGCGAAAACGACCTGCACAGGCGTTGAAATGTTCCGCAAGCTGCTGGACCGCGGTGAAGCTGGCGACAACATCGGCGCGCTGCTGCGTGGTGTTGACCGTGACGGCGTTGAGCGTGGCCAGGTTCTGTGTAAGCCAGGTTCCGTGACCCCGCACACGAAGTTCGAGGCCGAGGCCTACATCCTGACCAAGGACGAGGGTGGCCGTCACACGCCGTTCTTCGCGAACTACCGTCCGCAGTTCTACTTCCGTACAACGGACGTGACCGGCACGGTTGAGCTTCCAGCAGGCACCGAAATGGTGATGCCGGGCGACAACCTGAAGTTCAACGTTGAACTGATCGCACCGATCGCGATGGAACAAGGCCTCCGCTTCGCCATCCGCGAAGGCGGCCGCACCGTCGGCGCCGGCGTGGTGTCCAAAATCAACGAGTGATTTCGCCTAAGCGATAGCACAAGACAGCTCAGGCCCCCGCAGTACTTGCGGGGGCCTGTTGCGTTTGGGGGGCAAACTCCTTGATCTCCAACACCCGCTGACGTCTGGTGGCTACATAGGTTGGACCATAACACAATTCCGGCCGGCTGCTTTCGCGCCATACAAAAGCTGATCTGCTGCTTTCAGAATGACCGCTTCATCCTCGATACCGGTATCGAAGGATGCGAGTCCGATGCTTGCCGTGATATTGATTGTGTGATCACCGACTGAAATCGGGGTCCTCTCAACGACACTGCGAAAGCGGTCACAGGCGATATAGGCCCCGTCGATTGCTGTCTTGGGGAACATTACCGCGAATTCTTCGCCACCCAAACGACCAATCAGATCAATAGACCTGAATTCGAGGATCAGTTGATCGGAAACCTTGCGCAACACCGCATCGCCCGCATCGTGCCCATAGGTGTCATTCACCTTCTTGAAATGATCAAGGTCGATCATTGCCACGCTCAACGGATGCCCAAATCGTTTCGCCTGTTCGAATTCGTTCTTCATGGTGCGTAAAAACGGACGTCTGTTCGACAATTCTGTCAGCGGATCGAGGTTCGCCTCGATCTGGAGCATCTCATAGGCGCGTGTCAGTTCCCGAATGCTGATCATATGAACCAAATGGCCGTCTTCGAGGATCGGAATGTGACGAATTGCATGTGTGTTCATCAGCCGCAGCACATACCCGATCTCATCCTCCGGAGAGCAGGTGATCACCCTTTGCGTCATAATATCGCGCACAGGACGACGGACCATCTTGGGGTCAAATTGAGCGACCACATGAACAAGATCCCGTTCGGAGACGATGCCGCACAACCGGCTTTCGTTATCCGTCACCACAAGGGCGCCCACCTTATGATCCAGAAGCGTCTGCGCGGTTTGCGATAGGGGCGTGTCCGGCCCGACACCCAAAACTGCCCGGTGGCTTATCAGCAATCAGTGTTTGGATTTTCACCCAATTCATCCTTTTGTCGACGCCCCTGACCCTTAAGGTAGGGATCAACCGTGAACGAAGTCTTAAAACTGACAAACCTCTTGCCACATCCAGCGACTCCGCCTATACGCCGCACATCCAACGGGGTGCGCCGAATGCGTGCCCCCATTTTGTTGGACTATAAGACGCGATGAGGGTGCCGGATGAGCCGCCATCTTCCTCTCCGTTAAGACCCTAAGGTAAAGGGTGATGACATGGCAGCGAGCCAAAACATCCGCATCCGCCTAAAGGCGTTTGACTACCGCGTGCTGGACGCCAGCACTCAGGAAATCGTCAACACAGCCAAGCGCACCGGTGCATCCGTTCGGGGGCCGATCCCGCTCCCCAACAAAATCGAAAAGTTCACCGTTCTGCGTGGACCGCACATCGACAAGAAATCCCGCGATCAGTTTGAGATCCGTACGCACAAGCGTCTTCTCGACATCGTTGACCCAACACCCCAGACCGTGGACGCGCTGATGAAGCTCGACCTGGCCGCTGGTGTTGACGTCCAGATCAGCGTTTAAGGAGGGCTCCATATGTTGCGCTCCGGTGTAATCGCTAAAAAAGTCGGCATGACCCGGCTTTTCCAAGAAGACGGCAAGCAGATCCCTGTGACCGTTCTTCAACTCGACAATCTGCAGGTTGTGGCCCAGCGGACAACTGACACGGACGGCTACACTGCTGTTCAGCTCGGTGCCGGGACAGCCAAAGCCAAGCGGACATCTGCCCCCATGCGTGGTCACTTCGCCAAGGCGAAAGTGGAACCCAAGCGCAAGGTTGCAGAATTCCGTGTCGCGGAAGAAAACCTCATCCCCGTCGGGGAAGAGATCATTGCTTCGCATTACTTCGAAGGTCAATTCGTTGACGTGTCCGGCACATCCATCGGTAAAGGTTTTGCCGGTGCGATGAAACGCTGGAACTTCGGTGGTCTGCGCGCGACGCACGGTGTGTCTATCTCCCACCGTTCGCACGGCTCCACCGGTCAGTGTCAGGATCCCGGTAAGGTGTTCAAAGGCAAGAAAATGGCCGGTCACATGGGTGCCGCCAAGGTGACGACGCAGAACCTGCAGGTTGTTAAGACCGACACGGACCGCGGCCTCATCATGGTCAAAGGCGCCGTGCCTGGTTCCAAAGGTGGCTGGGTCACAATCAAGGACGCGGTGAAAAAGCCGATCCCTGAAAACGTGATCTACCCTGCCGCACTGGCCTCTGCCGCCCGTGAATCACAGCGTCTGGCTGACGAAGCCGCAGCCCAGGCTGCTGCCGAAGAAGAAGCCGCAGCAAAGGCCCTCGCTGAGGAACAAGCTGCCGCTGAAGAAGCCGCGCTGAAAGAAGCCGAAGCCTCCATCGACGCCGATAAGGCCGAAGAGGGTGGCGCAGCTGAAGGAGACGCATCCGATGAAAGCTGATGCAATCAAACTGGACGGCAAAGCCGCTGGTTCCGTCGATCTGAACGACGAAATCTTCGGTCTTGAGCCCCGCGTGGACATCCTCCACCGTGTGGTCCGTTGGCAGCGCAACAACGCGCAGGCTGGCACCCACAAGGTGAAGACACGGTCCGAAGTCAAATACTCCACCAAGAAGATCTATCGCCAGAAAGGCACCGGCGGCGCACGCCACGGCGCACGTTCTGCCCCGATCTTCCGCGGTGGTGGTATCTACAAGGGTCCAACCCCACGCAGCCACGGCCACGAGCTGACCAAAAAGTTCCGCAAACTCGGCCTGCGCCACGCGCTCAGCGCCAAAGCAGCGGCTGGTGAACTGGTCATCGTTGACAGCGTTGAGATGAAGGACGCGAAAACATCCGCACTGGCCAAACAGGTCAATGCACACGGATGGAAGCGCACCTTGGTCATCGACTCTGTCGTAGACGAAAACTTCGCCGTTGCAGCCCGCAACATCGCAACCATTGACGTGCTGCCCTCCATGGGTGCCAACGTCTACGACATCCTGAAGTCCGATACACTCGTGTTGACGAAAGCAGGCGTCGAAGCACTGGAGGCTCGTTTGTCATGAACGCCAAGGCAGAACACTACGACGTGATCCGCAAGCCCGTGATCACCGAGAAGGCCACCATGGCCTCCGAGGCGAACGCGGTCGTGTTTGAGGTCGCCATCGACAGCAACAAGCCCATGATCAAAGAGGCTGTTGAAGCCCTGTTTGGCGTGAAGGTGAAGGCCGTGAACACCACGATCACCAAAGGCAAGCAGAAGCGCTTCCGCGGTCAGCTGGGCACGCGCAAGGACGTGAAGAAAGCCTACGTGACGCTGGAAGAAGGCAACACGATCGACGTGAGCACTGGGCTTTAGGGGCTGAGTGCTACCGCTGAAAATTGAGAGGCCCTCGCAGCGATGCGGGGGCCTTTTCGTTTAATCATAATGATCGGATATCACAGACGAACCACGATCTACCTAGAGATCGCTATCTCCACGCATGAGACAAAACGATAAGTCGCGTCTTCACCTTCTTCGGAGACACTGACATACTCTCCGCGAGCGATCTTGTGCTGCCCGTCAAAGACATTACACCAAGAGACTCGATCATCTTCGTGTTCGTAAGGGTCGTCCTCTAAATCACCGAAGTCCATCGTGCCATCTCTCTGAAGAATGAATGGCGATACTGTGGGGCGGGGTACACCTTCATCATCGTAGCCATCGCCACGAAATCCATATGTGGGCATTCTGGCGACGGCAATCTGGTTCTCGTTAACCCATATGTCGAGATAAATATCGTGCTCATTTTTTGCGGTGTCTTCGAGTTTGGCGCGTATCAGTGTGAGCATTTAGTTCAACCGTTCAATTTTGTGGATGATGTACAATTCCGAGCCAAAACCTGCGAAGTCGATGAATACATATGATCCAAGTTCTGGAACTCCGTCGAATGAGATCGCTTTTGGAAGCTTTGTGTCATCAGCCAGAGGTTTGCCGAAGCGGATCTCCGCGCTCTTTAGATCCTTTGCCTCAAGCAGGAACGGAAAGACTTCTGCGCTCTCCGCCTTTGTGCGGCGGTGGAAAAAGTAGCCCGTTGAGGTCGGTAGGAAGTATGTCAGCCCGTGCGTTCCAAGTGCGTCGAACTCTAACTTCAGATACGGCCAGTCTGAGCTTGATTGGCTCATCATGCATTGAAATTTAAGTCGTCCTGTCTGATCCATCTCATGCCTTTCCACTCAAGGAACCAATTGGTTCAATGGGGCAGTGATCATCTGCGTAGATGAAGAGCGCCGAGTCGGACATGCGGGGGCGAATGACCTTCAAGTGCTTTAGGATATTCTCTTCTGACTCGTCGAAGCGATCCGCACAGTGTTCCGCTATCGCCTTCCAGACAGATTTTGAGAGCCGCTCTGCATCAAAAGCAGCGTACAGCCACCAAATTGGTATGGTTGTCATTCCGGTATTGAAGATCTGGTCGACGTACTGATCGAGTTGGTTGGCGTAACCTTTTTCGAGCTTCATGTTAACAATTCCCTTCTATTGGCTCAGTGTTATATTAGTGCGTGCTAAACATATAGAAAATTTTAAATGGATAGAAAAATTTAAATCGCGATTGACCCCCGCCCCCCATCCCCTTAAACACCGTCCATCGACCAGCCTCGGATTCGTCCGGGGCTGTGCGTTTGTGGGGCAACCCACTTGCTAAACCGGGCACCTACGGGGGCCTCAACCATATAGGGCCTGCGCCTCGGCAAACGGCCCGCCAAGCAAACGGAAGAAGCTAACATGGCACTCAAGTCGTATAAACCGACGACGCCGGGCCAGCGTGGGCTGGTGCTGATCGACCGTTCGGAGCTTTGGAAAGGACGCCCCGTCAAGGCCCTCACAGAGGGTCTGACCAAATCGGGCGGACGGAACAACACCGGACGTATCACATCACGTCGTCGTGGCGGGGGCGCAAAGCGTCTCTACCGGATCGTAGATTTCAAACGCAACAAGATGGACGTCGAAGCGACCGTCGTGCGGATTGAATATGACCCGAACCGCACCGCGTTCATCGCGCTCGTTCAATACACGGATGGCGAACAGGCCTATATCCTTGCCCCCCAGCGCCTTGGCGTCGGTGACAAGGTGATCGCGTCCGAGAAAGCAGACATCAAGCCGGGCAACGCAATGCCGTTCCAGGGCATGCCCATCGGTACCATCATCCACAACATCGAGATGAAGCCAGGCAAAGGCGGCCAAATCGCCCGTGCGGCTGGCACATATGCCCAGTTCGTGGGCCGGGACGGGGGCTACGCCCAGATCCGCCTCAGCTCTGGCGAACTGCGTCTTGTGCGTCAGGAATGCATGGCCACCGTCGGTGCCGTGTCCAACCCAGACAACTCCAACCAGAACTACGGTAAAGCCGGCCGCATGCGCCACAAGGGCATCCGCCCGTCGGTCCGTGGTGTCGTCATGAACCCGATCGACCACCCGCACGGTGGTGGTGAAGGCCGGACATCTGGTGGTCGTCACCCAGTGACACCTTGGGGTAAGCCCACGAAGGGCGCCAAGACACGTAACAAGAACAAAGCGTCCAGCCGGCTTATCGTCCGGTCCCGGCACGCCAAGAAGAAGGGTCGTTAAGCATGGCTCGTTCCGTATGGAAAGGTCCCTTCGTGGACAGCTACGTGCTCAAGAAAGCCGAAGCTGCCAAGGAGTCAGGCCGCAACGACGTGATCAAAATCTGGTCCCGCCGTTCTACAATCCTGCCCCAGTTCGTTGGTCTGACGTTTGGCGTCTACAACGGCCGGAAGCACATCCCAGTCTCTATCACCGAAGACATGATCGGTCAGAAGTTTGGCGAATATTCGCCAACTCGTACCTATTACGGTCACGCGGCTGATAAAAAAGCGAAGCGGAAATAAGTCATGAGCAAGGATAAAAATCCCCGCCGCGTGGCTGACAATGAAGCAATGGCGAAAACCCGCATGTTGCGTACGTCCCCGCAGAAACTGAACCTCGTCGCCCAGATGATCCGCGGCAAATCCGTGGACAAGGCCCTGACGGACCTGACGTTCTCCAAAAAGCGGATCGCGCAGGACGTGAAGAAATGCCTTCAGTCCGCCATCGCGAACGCTGAGAACAACCACAACCTCGACGTTGACGAACTCGTCGTCGCTGAGGCCTATGTGGGCAAAAACTTGACGATGAAACGCGGTCGCCCTCGCGCCCGTGGCCGTTTCGGCAAAATCATCAAGCCGTTCGCAGAGCTGACCATCAAAGTGCGCCAAGTTGAGGAGCAAGCATAATGGGTAACAAAGTAAACCCGATCGGCATGCGTCTTCAGGTGAACCGCACCTGGGACAGCCGTTGGTACGCCGACACCAAAGACTACGGTGATCTCCTTCTCGAAGACCTCAAGATCAAGGACTTCATCAAGAAAGAGTGTAAGCAAGCCGGCGTCAGCCGTGTCATCATCGAACGTCCGCACAAAAAGTGCCGCGTGACGATCCACACCGCCCGTCCGGGCGTCATCATCGGCAAGAAAGGCGCGGACATCGAAACGCTCCGCAAAAAACTGGCCGCGATGACAGACTCTGAACTGCACCTCAACATCGTTGAAGTCCGCAAGCCAGAGCTGGACGCCGCATTGGTTGGTGAATCCATCGCGCAGCAGTTGGAACGTCGTGTGTCTTTCCGTCGCGCCATGAAGCGTGCGGTTCAGAACGCCATGCGTATGGGTGCCTTGGGCATTCGTGTGAACCTCGCCGGTCGTCTTGGCGGCGCCGAGATTGCGCGGACCGAATGGTACCGTGAAGGCCGCGTGCCTTTGCACACCCTGCGTGCCGACATCGACTACGCCCACGTGGAAGCGATGACGCCTTATGGCATCATCGGGATCAAGACATGGATCTTCAAAGGTGAGATCATGGAACACGATCCAGCTGCACGTGACCGCCGTCAACAAGAGCTTCAGGATGGCCCCGCACCGCGCGGCGCTCGTCCGGGCCGTGACCGCTAGGAGGTTTGAACAATGCTTCAGCCAAAGCGCACTAAATTCCGCAAGATGCACAAAGGCCGGATCAAGGGCGAAGCCAAAGGTGGCTCCGATCTGAACTTCGGCACTTACGGCCTCAAGGCGACCCAGCCTGAGCGTGTGACAGCACGCCAGATCGAAGCTGCCCGTCGTGCCATGACGCGTCATATGAAACGTCAAGGTCGGGTCTGGATCCGCATCTTCCCGGACACCCCGATCACTGCCAAGCCCATCGAAGTTCGTATGGGTAAAGGTAAGGGTTCCGTTGATCGTTGGGCATGTAAGGTCAAACCTGGCCGTATCATGTTTGAGATCGACGGCGTGAACGAAGACATCGCCCGTGAGGCCCTGCGCCTTGCTGCGATGAAGCTTCCTCTCAAGACCCGCACCGTGGTCCGCGAAGACTGGTAACCCCGGCGATCTTTGCCGCGGGAAAAGCCGCCGCGCGCGGGGCTAACGTTTTGCAGAAACGATGAGAACGCGCCCGGTCAAGAAAAAGAACCCCCGCCGAGAAATCGGTGGGGGTTTTTCGTGCCCGTGGCCAAAATGTTAAAGCCGCAATGCGCCGCGCCCGAAAATGAACTGCCAGCGGCTTCCATCCTCCATCGTGATGATCCCGCCGCCAGACGTGCCGTCTTCGAATGTCGCCGTGCCAATTCCGCTTAGCCCGTTTGAGCAGGTCACCGGAAAGGTCGACGTTTCGCCGGTGGATTGTGGGGAGTAGCGGCCTTGGCAAAAGTTGTTTCCGTTTGAGGCCTGAAAGAAGCCGCCCTGCAAAAAGGCGGCTGTCGCATGGCCACGATAGATCGTGTTTGACGGACCGACGACCGCGACCGGGTAGCTGACGTCACAGGCAGATAGAGCGAAGGCTGCTGCTGCAGCTACGAAGAATGGTTTGAACATGATGATCTCCTGATTAAGATCATCATATTTGAACAACGTTCAATATATTGACAGTCCGGAAATCCCGACCTCACCCACCCCAAATCCCCCGCATCCCACCATCAAATGCGGCCCAGGTCATCGTGGCCGAATTCCCCGCATAGCCCTGATAATAGGACCGCCCGTTGGGCAGCGGCAGACCGGCCCAGATTCTCGCCAGATTGTGCATGAACACCAGCCGGTCCATCTGCCCCGCCTTGAACGCTGTCAGGCCCGCGTCTTCCAGCAGAACCAGTGCCAGTGCGTCCTGCACGCCCGGTGAAAACGGCGTTTCCGGGCCGAAACCGCGTATCCGCGCGACGCGCCGCAAGGTATCAGGGATGAACTGATATCGTCCGATGGCATGGGGCTGGCCGGGGGTGTCTTCGATCCAGCGATAAATCTCACCCAATGTCATTTGCGTGGGCAGGGCGGGGGGCCTCACCCGCGCACCGTGCTGGACGGCATTGTAGCCGGCAGAACCGGCCTCCGCCCGCGCAATCAGCGTCAGCAGCTGATCCACAGGCGCATTGCCCGTCCCAAGGGGGGGCACATAGACCGCCTGCACGACCTGCGCCCGGTCCGGCACCGGGGCAAACAGCCCCGTCCGCCCGCCTGCAAACAGGCTGCCGGGCATGACCGATGCCTGCGTCGTGTCGCTGCGGGGGAACAAGGATTGCAATTCCGCCCGCGCCTCGACGGCCCAGACCCAACATATCAAACAAAGAAAATACCGCATCGCCCCATCCCGTTCTGGAATGGGGGCTGTCTACGGCCAGACATCTTACCACTGTCTTTCCGGCGGTTCAGAATTTAGGGAAAAGTTTAGTGACCTTAGGCCCACTTGTAATTGAAACTCACCGAAATCCGCTCATCCTCGGCCATGTTCATCGGCACTTCGTGGCGCAGCCAGCTTTCCCACAGCAGCACATCGCCCACGGCGGGTTTGACGTAGACGAACTGCTGCAACTCTTCGGCTGCGTCCTTGCGGCGGGGCGGGGCGGCCATCATCATCTGCGCGCGCGGGTCTTCGAGTTTCAACGCCGATGCGCCTTCGGGCATCTTCACGTAGGTGGTGCCAGAGATCACGGAATGCGGATGGATGTGGCTGGTATGAATTCCGCCCTCCGGCAGGATGTTGATCCAGATGTCTTCGAGGACCAGGTCCCGCCCGTCCAGATCAAACGCCAAATCCTCCGCAAAGGCTGCCACGTGATTGTCCAGCGCCTCTTTCACCTCCGCAAAGACCGGAAACCGCCACGGCAGATCGGTGAGGGACGCATAGGACGTATAGCCCGGAAACTCGTTCTCCTCACACCACGCCTGTCCAGCCTCGTCATCCTCGGCGATGGAATAGCAGGAGTTCTCAAGCTCATCAGCGTCAATAAGGCCGAGCTTAGCTTGATAAAGGCGGGTGGCGAAGAGGGAGCGGATGTGTGACATTGAAGCTCAGGTAAGTCCTTCACTGTTTGGAGCAGTTAATCACATGATTGATACGAAAGTACCAGCGTGGGTGGCGCTAGTCGCCGGGATCGTTGGCGTAGGAGCCGGATCGCTCGAAATTGTTGATCGAATAGCCACATTTTTCGCTCCCAAGCCTATTGCGCATTTTGCGGAGTATCCCGTTGTTGAGGTGGAAATTGCGTCGGTTTTGGAGCAATCGGACCAAATCACCGAAATTCTGCGAAAGCTAGGTGATCCAAGCATTATTGATATCGACCGGCTACACAGCATGTTGGAGCAGCTGAACGGTCTCGATCCTCGCGAACATGGATGCTCCGCTGAGCAATACTGTTTTTTCGATGAACTCACTATTACATTCTATAGCGTGGCAAATACCTCCCCAAATTCTTTGAGTGGGGTTTTGCTAAGCTTGGAGGAATTTGAGTACGCGAGCTTGGAAATTTCAGCAGACTACTTGGAAACCGGTGAATGGTATATTGGCGAAACGGAAGACCGGTTAACTTGCATATTCGATGCATGGGGTGGGGCCGATGAATGTTTGGCGACTAAGTTGGGCGATTTGTCGTATGAGCCAACTCAGACTCTAAGACCTAGAGGATTTTTCGCGATCCCTGTTCACGCATCAGTTTCGTTATTCATGCAAGATGAGAAACAGTTCGAATTCCCAGTAAAAGTAAATGAACTTGGCACGGCGTCGGCACTTGTTCCTGTAAGCTACCACGTCTCCGGCACACGGACAGAGGCTGAGAGGATCGCGGACTATTTGACCTATAAAAGTTCAACATTGATGATCGGTGGCTAAGTTTCGCGGCTTTCTGTACTGTTCCGATGCATCACGCCCTTGCCACACCCTTCCCAACCCCCTATACGCGCCCAATCTAACCCACTCCACCGGAGAATCGGGTCACTTTCGTATTGCGCAACGCATGCAAAGGCTCGCCGGTGATGTTGACAAAGGAGCCGTCCGATGGACGCCAATGAACTTCGGGAAAAAACACCCGACCAGTTGCGCGATGACCTCGCCAACCTGAAAAAAGAAGCCTTCAACCTGCGTTTTCAGCAGGCCACCGGCCAACTTGAGAACACAGCCCGTATGCGCGCCGTCAAGCGTGATGCAGCCCGTGTGAAAACCATTCTGAACGAAAAAGCAGCAGCCGCTGCTGCGGAGGCCTAATATGCCCAAGCGTATCCTGTCCGGCGTCGTGACATCCAACCAGAACGCACAGACCGTGACCGTGTCTGTTGAACGCCGCTTTAAGCACCCGCTGCTTCAGAAAACCGTTCGTAAGTCCAAAAAGTACCGGGCGCACGACGAAACCAACCAGTTCAACGTCGGGGACAAAGTCCGCATTCAGGAATGTGCCCCCAAGTCGAAAACCAAACGCTGGGAGGTGATTGCGTAAGCGATCCAACCCCCGTTTCGTGAAACCCTGGGACAGCGACGGATTACGCTGTTCCCAAAGGTCAGGAGAAACCCATGATCCAGATGCAGACCAATCTTGATGTGGCTGACAACAGCGGCGCCCGCCGTGTTCAGTGCATCAAGGTGCTCGGCGGTTCCCACCGTCGTTACGCATCGGTCGGCGATATTATCGTCGTATCGGTGAAAGAGGCCATCCCACGTGGTCGCGTAAAGAAAGGTGACGTCCGTAAGGCCGTCGTCGTACGCACCGCCAAGGAAGTCCGCCGCGAAGACGGCACCGCGATCCGCTTTGATCGCAACGCAGCCGTCATCCTCAACAACAACAACGAACCTGTTGGCACCCGTATCTTCGGGCCAGTGGTTCGCGAACTGCGCGCGAAGAACTTCATGAAGATCATCTCGCTCGCTCCGGAGGTGCTGTAAAATGGCTGCTAAACTCCGCAAAGGTGACAAGGTCATCGTGCTGGCCGGCAAGGACAAGGGCAAGACAGGTGAAATCACCTCCGTCGACCCGAAATCCGGCAAGGCCGTCGTAGATGGCATCAACATCGCCATCCGCCACGTAAAGCAATCCCAGACAACGCAGGGTGGTCGCACACCCAAGGCGATGCCGATCGAGCTGTCCAACCTGGCCATCGTCGATGCAAACGGCAAAGCCACGCGCGTCGGTTTCAAGATGGACGGTGACAAGAAAGTCCGCTTCGCCAAGACAACAGGGGATGTGATCTAATGCTTGATACTGCAAACTACACACCTCGTCTTAAGGCCCTGTATGCTTCCGAAATCCAAGCAAAGATGAAGGAAGAATTCGGCTACAAGAACGACATGCAAATCCCCGGTCTGGACAAAATCGTCCTGAACATCGGTGCAGGCGCAGAAGCCGTCAAAGACTCCAAGAAAGCCAAATCGGCTCAGGAAGATCTGACAGCCATCGCCGGTCAGCAGGCCGTCATCACCAAAGCCAAGAAGTCCATCGCTGGCTTCCGCGTTCGTGAAGATATGCCGCTGGGTGCCAAAGTGACCCTTCGTGGCGACCGCATGTTTGAATTCCTGGATCGTCTGATCACGATCGCCATGCCCCGCATCCGTGACTTCCGCGGCGTGTCCGGCAAGTCGTTCGATGGCCGTGGCAACTACGCCATGGGCATGAAGGAACACATCGTCTTCCCCGAAATCAACTTCGACAAAGTCGACGAAGTTTGGGGCCTGGATATCGTGATCTGCACCACCGCAGGCAACGATGCAGAAGCAAAAGCGCTGTTGAAGCATTTCAACATGCCGTTCAACAGCTAAGGGGAAGAGAGATATGGCTAAAAAATCCATGATCGCCCGCGAAGTGAAGCGCGAGAAGCTCGTGAAAAAGTACGCCGCAAAGCGTGCAGAGCTGAAAGCAATCGCAAATGATGACAGCAAGCCCATGGAAGAGCGGTTCAAGGCCCGTTTGGCACTCGCCAAACTGCCCCGCAACTCCTCGCCCACGCGCCTGCACAACCGGTGCCAGCTCACCGGCCGTCCTCACGCATATTACCGCAAACTCAAGATCAGCCGGATCGCGCTGCGGGACCTCGGTTCCAATGGCGAAATCCCCGGCATGGTCAAGTCCAGCTGGTAAGGAGCATATGATATGAACGATCCTATCGCAGATATGCTGACGCGCATCCGCAACGGCCAAATGCGTGGCAAGTCGACGGTGGCAACACCGGCGTCCAAGCTGCGCGGCTGGGTACTCGATGTGCTGGCAGACGAAGGCTACATTCGCGGCTACGAAGCCACGAAGGACGAACGCGGCCACCCCGCATTCGAAATCAGCCTCAAGTATTACGAAGGCACTCCTGTTATTCGCGAAGTGAAGCGGGTCTCCAAACCCGGGCGTCGCGTCTACATGGGCGTCAATGACATTCCTGTTGTCCGTCAGGGCCTCGGTGTGTCGATTGTCTCCACCCCCAAGGGTGTGATGTCGGACGCAAACGCACGCAGCCACAATGTTGGCGGCGAAGTGCTTTGCACCGTATTCTAAGGAGAAACTGATGTCTCGTATTGGTAAAAAACCAGTCGACCTGCCCAGCGGCGTAACAGCCTCAGTGTCCGGTCAGACCGTCGAAGTGAAGGGGCCGAAAGGCACCCGCAGCTTCACCGCAACCGACGATGTGACACTGGCCGTCGAAGACAACGCTGTGACGGTCACGCCGCGCGGCAAGTCCAAGCGCGCCCGCCAGCAGTGGGGCATGTCCCGCACGCAGGTGCAAAACCTCGTCACCGGCGTCACCGACGGTTTCAAGAAAGAGCTTGAGATCAACGGTGTGGGTTACCGCGCACAGATGCAGGGCAACGTCCTGAAACTGAACCTCGGCTATTCCCACGACGTCAACTTTGACGTGCCAGAAGGTGTAACCGTTACGGCCCCTAAGCCCACGATCATCATCGTCGAGGGCAACGACCAGCAACAGGTCGGTCAGGTCGCAGCCAACATCCGTGAATGGCGCAAGCCGGAGCCTTACAAAGGCAAGGGCATCAAATATGTGGATGAGTATATCTTCCGCAAAGAAGGTAAGAGGTAAGACCGATGGCAAACTCCAAGCGTCAACTCTTCATCAAGCGCCGCCTGCGTGTTCGCAACAAGCTGCGCAAGGTCAACAACGGTCAGCCTCGTCTGTCCGTGCACCGTTCGTCCAAGAACATCAGCGCACAGCTGATCGACGACGTGAACGGTGTGACACTGGCATCCGCCTCCTCGCTGGAGAAGGATCTGGGCGTCGTTGGCAAGAACAACGTCGAAGCCGCCGCCAAAGTGGGCACTGCAATCGCAGAGCGCGCGAAAAAGGCCGGTGTGACCGAGGCTCAGTTCGACCGTGGTGGGTTCCTCTTCCATGGCAAGATCAAAGCCTTGGCTGAAGCCGCCCGCGAAGGTGGCTTGAAAATCTAAGACTTGTGAAGGGCTCCGTCAGGGGCCCTTCCGATGATCCGGGGCAATAGCCACCAGGATTGACGTAAAACCGGGGCATGCCCCACCTGATACAAAGGATGTTCTCCAATGGCAGAACGTGACAACAACCGCCGCGGCAAAGGCCGTGACCGGGACGAAACACCAGAATTCGCCGATCGCTTGGTTGCGATCAACCGCGTCTCCAAAACCGTTAAGGGTGGTAAGCGCTTCGGCTTCGCAGCCCTCGTGGTTGTCGGCGACCAAAAAGGCCGCGTCGGCTTTGGCAAAGGTAAAGCCAAGGAGGTCCCAGAGGCCATCCGCAAGGCGACCGAACAAGCCAAGCGTCAGATGATCCGCGTGCAACTGCGCGAAGGCCGTACATTGCACCACGACATGGAAGGCCGCCACGGCGCTGGCCGCGTTGTGATGCGCACCGCACCGCAGGGTACTGGTATCATCGCCGGTGGTCCAATGCGTGCCGTGTTCGAAATGCTGGGCATTCAGGACGTGGTGGCGAAATCCATCGGGTCCCAGAACCCCTATAACATGATCCGCGCCACGCTCGACGGTCTGCGCAAAGAGGCATCGCCTCGCTCCGTTGCCCAGCGTCGCGGTAAGAAAGTGGCAGACATCCTGCCCAAGCGTGACGATGCGCCTGACGCATCCGCTCAAGTCGCTGAGGAGGCCTAAATCATGGCAAAAACGATTGTTGTTAAACAGATCGGTTCCCCGATCCGCCGCCCCGCAAAACAGCGTGCAACGCTGATCGGTCTGGGCCTGAACAAGATGCACAAAACCCGTGAGTTGGAAGACACACCTTCCGTGCGCGGCATGGTCGAAAGCATCCCCCACATGGTCGAGATCATCGAAGAGAAGGGCTAACGCCTTTAACTTCGATTTCGAAATAGAACGCCCCGCCGGAAACGGTGGGGCGTTTTCCTTTTGGGGGACCCGCCCAAGACGGCGGGGGGGGGCCACTTGACGGGTGGTTTGCCGTCGCCAAAAAACGCGATACCTCTTTGAATGCGCGCCTAAATCATGGCGTCGATACACACTGCCGAAAGGGCCAAAATGAAGTCTCTCTCCCTCCCGAAACTTCTCAGCGGCATGGCCCACATCACGACCATCATCGCCTTTGGGTCGGCCATTCTTGGCCTTCTTTTTCCGGCCAAAGCGGCGGACTATGTCGCAGACTTTCTCTCCGAAGTCTCAGCCGCGCGCGGCAGCTTGGAGAGCATCGATCAAAGTGCAGGCCAGACGGCGGAGGCGACGGGCGCATTGGCCGATGCGCAGGCCGAGCGTCCTCGGTTCGATGCGCACAGCCTACTTGTGGAACTGGGCGGCGTTCTGGATGCCAGCGACAAGCGTCACGAATTCCAGATGAGCCTTGAAAACCTGACCAGTCAGCCGGTTGAGGACCTCGTGATCATCATCGAAACCCAAGAAGAGGGTCTGGTCAGCACCTTCCGCACCCACACCATTCCCCCGTTTGAGACACACCGCGAAATTGCGGCAGGCACAGTGATATCGGTGTGCTACGGATATACGTCGGGCGGGGGATACGTCAGCGAATACCGGTCACTGCGGATGTCCGACGGGCCATTCCGTGACGACATGGGCAATGCTGCGACCTACATCTTCAACCACCTCGACTACGAATTGACCGAGGAAGACACGGCAGATCGGGTCAGCTGCGGCCCCAACGATTTTTCCAGGACTGAAATCGCAGCGCGCGCTGCGGACAGTAACTAAACGCGCGCCACGGTCGGCGTTGCGGTCTTGGACATTGTCGATCACTCTATCTGTGGCCTCAAAAGGACAGCCCCATGACCCTGACCCCAGACCTCATCCGCCAGACCCATGACGCCATCCGCGATGCCACGATCCTGACGCCCATGGTGCCCGCCACGCGGTTGTCGCTTCAGCTTGGCATCGACCTGCACCTTAAACTTGAAAACCGCCAGCACACAAACGCCTTCAAATCCCGTGGTGCGCTGGCCAAATTGCTGACCCTGACGGACGCGCAGAAAAAGGCGGGCGTGATCGCCTGCAGCGCAGGCAACCACGCCCAAGGGGTGGCGTATCACGCCACCCGTCTTGGCATTGCGTCCACCATCGTCATGCCCGAAGGCACGCCGTTCAACAAAATCAAAGCGACCCAGACCTTTGGTGCGACGGTCATCACCCACGGTGTGGGGTTTGATGACAGCGTTCAATTCACCCTCGACCGGGCGGCGCGCGATGGGCTGACGTTCATTCATCCCTTCGACGATCCGGTGGTTGCAGCGGGGCAGGGGACCGTCGCGCTTGAAATGCTCGCGCAAGCGCCGGATCTGGATAGCATCGTGGTGCCCATCGGCGGTGGGGGGTTGATCGCGGGCATGGCCGTGGCGGCGAAAGATACCAAGCCTGCGGTCGAAATCATCGGCGCACAAGCCGAACTTTTTGACGCGGTCTCGGCCCAGTTCAACAACCACCCGACCCATTTCAACGGCGCTTCACTGGCCGAAGGCATTGCCGTCAAAGCGCCTGCGCCGGCCAACGTGGATATCATCGCCTCCCATGTGGCCCGTGTGGACACCGCGACCGAGGCGCAGATTGAAGACGCGGTGTTTGATCTTTTGTCAGCGGAAAAACTGGTGGCCGAAGGCGCGCCCGGCGCGGGGCTGGCGGTCATTAAAAACAACCTTGCCCACTATCAAGGTAAGAAGGTCGGCCTTGTGGTGTGCGGCGGCAATATTGACAGCCGCCTATTGTCGACCCTGATCCTGCGGGGCCTTGTGCGCGACGGCCGCATCACACGGCTGACGTTTGAAATTGACGACACGCCGGGGCAGCTCGCCACGATTTCGCGCATCATCGGCGAAGCGGGGGCCAATGTCGTTGAGGTGATCCACCAACGTATGATGCAGTCCGTGAGCCTAAAGCAGGCCGAACTTGAGGTCGTGATCGAAGCCCGTGATATTGGTCACGTGGAAGACATCGTCACCACCCTGCGCGATCAGGGTTTCCGGCTGCGCACAGACAGCGGCCTTTGATCGGGATTGGTCACAAAAACACACCGGCATCTGACGGGTTTTCATAATTGTGCCCAAATTCATCATTAATCAACTGACAGTTGCAGTTGAAAGGCACCCTTATGTTTGAGGAATCCATCTCCCGCTCGGTCCGATGGTTCAAGGACTTTCGCGCTGACGAAGACGGCGCGGTGACAACGGATTTCGTTGTTTTGACAGCGTCCGTGATGATGATGGGTGCAGCCCACGTACATGATATTGCGACCCAATCGGTCGTTATCGCGGACCGGGTTGAAGACTGCCTGACCGAAGACATCGCAGACTTGCTGGTCGGCGGGGATCCTGAAACGTATTTGGCCAACCTGCAGACCGCCGCT
>JACLAD010007722.1_pt1 | contig 26907 bp, 18 predicted proteins | sample 8027901 | NCBI WGS metagenome assembly JACLAD01 (sample SAMN15725071, study PRJNA655200) | protist metagenome | isolation source: fluorescence activated cell sorting (FACS) single amplified genomes of... | place: Spain: Blaines Bay Microbial Observatory, Mediterranean Sea | collected 2016-07-05 | reverse complement strand
ACAGAGTGTGCCAATATTTTTAAGATACAAAAATATTGGTGGAGGTAAATAGATGCAATTAACGCATTATATGCATCAATTGAAAACTGTGTATTGTTCAAAGGTGTGTGATACATCGTACCGTGGTAGAGTATATCATAATCCTTCTTGCATATACAGTTTAAAGTGCAATGAATATGACTCGCATCAGAGTCAGTAGTCGGCACAAGGTTGTGTAAAGATATTTGGGCATCAGAACTGCGATTACACGAAGTATCAACTGCATGAAAAACTATTGGTGAATCTGAGGCAGCATCGATCGCACGTACAATTTCCTGGCTACTGTATGACTTTTTGTCTGAATTGCTAGTCCGCGGAAATGTTGTTTTCTCGATTGCCATATTCGGCATTAGTTTTTGGCAGTTTGATTGCTTCGAGCAATAAGCTTGACTCTGTTGCGCAATATTAACTTGTTTGTTTACATAAATGGTATCATCAGGATCAGGTGGTTCCACATCAGATATTAAAATATCGTTTGCGGGTGACTCAATGACGTCTGGTTTGGCCGCTTCATCAGACAAAATATTATAGGCGAATTCAATATTAATGCCAGGTGATGACTTGCCAGTGGTGTTGTTTTGATTAGTATCCGGAGCATCAGAACTGCGATTACACGAAGTATCAACTGCATGAAAAACTGTTGGTGAATCTGAGGCAGCATCGATCGCACGTACAATTTCCTGGCTACTGTATGACTTATTTAAATTTATATAAAATTTTTTTACTCCCGTTTATATATATAATATTGTATTTTAAATAAATGATCTCTAGAGTATGTTTTAAAATTTAAGTTTTATACTCGTATGATAATACATACGTAATTTACTTCCCGTGCTAAGTAATATGCCCAAATACTTAATCTCAAGAATAATATTCTATCCTTACTAATATCATATCATAGTAAAGCTCTAATGCACCTCTGCAAACTAATACTCTACAAGCATAAGTAGGTTTCTATCCTTCCCTGCGTTCTCGTTGAACGCGCTGGGCATCGGGTTCATTCGAAAACGGCGAGGCTGTCGAAGTGAAAGATCCTGTTGTGAACAATAACCGGTAACTATCCGGATAAAGATCTTGAAGTGCACGGTTGTGGCAAAAAGCTGCGGTTTTGATCACTTTAGCTTGTAGATTTCTACAAGTTTCATTGACCCAATGTGCTTTAAGCCAGTCTAATTTTCTTTTCGTAGCCGAATTTTATATATATTATATATATATGATATCAGAGTATACACACCTTGATATACTTCTTTCACAACTCACTACATGCCCCATTATCAAAACTGCAGGAAGGCACATTGCATTCTATATCACAACCAGAATCTTCTAATGGCAATGATGTATCCAAACAAAAGTCAGAACATTGCGTCTTGCAACCAAACCCTTTCATATCCAACAACTCTTGTATTTTAGACGAACACGGTGGATCACAAACTGTAACGGCCCTGTTGCAATAAAATGATCTTTCTTTGCAATTTTACACCATCTAATTGCAAAATATAATGCAAGAATGAGATAAAATATTAGCGCAAACATAAATACCCAAACAGAACTTCTATTCATGTTTTTAAAGTAAAATGAATATAAATAAATCAAATAAAAGTAGAAACCTGCATATGCAAATTGAAGCAACAATAATAATATACCTTCGATTCCTAAATGTGTACATATAGTAACTTTAATATTATTACCTTGTTCTGCATCAATTACTGATTGCCCTTTTCGTATACGACGTTTCTTATGTTTCGATTTTTTCTTTTTGATCGCATCCTTTTCATCCATTGTTTCTTTTGGCAATGTCGTGGTATTTGTATTGTTTGCAGTATTTATAATTGTATTTACATCTTCATTATGCAATGGATTTTTCACATGATTCATTTCTTCTTCGTTTTCCATCATTTTTATTTCCATTTCTGGTTTTGTTTTGTTGTTGTTAGTATTATCTTTTGTATTGTTCATATTTTAATAAATGATATAAATGATATAAATAGTTATTTTAGACTGTATATATATATGTATATACACGCATAGAAATATATAATATATATGTACTGGATATGAATATATGATATTTGGGTATTATACTCTCTGTCATCTACATATACAGTATCACATATTAATATATCTTTGTTTACAATAATACCTGTTGGGGCCTTAAATCGATGTACAATAAATCGATTAAAAAAATGACTACTTTTCCTAGTTTTTTTATTTCTTGGAATTTTTTTGTCATTTTTTTTTTAAAATATCATTTTTTAATGTGAATGAAATGGTTGTGGTACCCTAACTCATATTAAACACGTTTTTTTATATGTTTTTGGACATGTTTTATATTCAAATTTTTTCAAATTTCAACAATTTTTGCGACTACTTTTTGATTGGTCGACAATCCCAACGTTCATATAGCCAGTTTGATGTATCAAATGATTCTAATGCATTTATATACTGGTTAAAAACATATTTTTATCAAAAATATATAAAAAATGAGTGTATATTCGTATATATATGTGTATTTTGTGAGAGTGTGTATGGGTGTATATTTTATGTTTTTTTATTTTTGGCTGCTGTGTAATGTATTTTTTTGCGATAAAAGTTGCTGTAATTCTCCTTATGCTATTCCTATGTAAATAATTAATTAGTCTAAATTAGTTTGGTGCTAAAGTTTACATAAGATGTGTTTATATACTCTTAACTACGAATATCCTATTTGATACATTTTGTTTTTTACAAATGGAAATTTTGTTTAAAATTAATGAAAAAATCATGATAACAAATCCTGTGGTCATACTAAAAAAAGTAGTCATTTTCTTAATCGATTTAAAGTCATGCAAGTTAAAGTTAGGCTAAAAATGTACGATTTCCAGCAAATTAGCATGGCTATAGTATTAAAAGTAGTCATTCTTTAATCGATTTAGGGTCTCAACAGGTACCGTAGCATACTAATGTGCTAATATACTACTGCCTGTGAAACAATTATTTGAGATTTTTTATAGATTTTTATTTTGGTAAAAAAATGCTGAAATTTTTTTGGTGGTTAGATAGGCATATAGGGAAATATTTCACATATTTATACTTGTATTTGTAGTATAAGGACTTAGAATAACAAAAATAAAAACCCTACAAAGTACATGAATTATTGTAGGGCAACAGTATTACAAAAAATATTAAATACAAAGTTTTACAAAATACTATGTTGCAAAACCCAATTGTTATAATTCGTTATTTTGGACAGGGCATCTGCTAGCATGGCCTCTGCCCCATTTCGTTGGTGCCACTGTACAATGATCTTGATGTTATTGAGCAGTGAGGTACGAATAATCTCCTTTGCCAAAAAGTTCAATGTGGGGTGGTTGGAGCCACCACTGAAATCAGTGCCGCCCAAAATATAAAAAATTTTATGCGATGCTTGCCCTTTTCGAACTATGTGTTCATGGTCTGTAAACTTAATGCTGTGCCATTTTCCACAACACGGACACCCACTGCTACACCTGCAAACAATTTGGACGCTTCCAGGATGGCCACGGTCTACGCATCAGTGAACGAGACCACTTTCTTCATCACCCAGTGCATCATAATCAGCGTGCAAACTTGGCTGGTCGTCTCTATAATGGTAATAATTACTATTTGGACACCAAAGTATATGAGGAATGCGCATTCCTGACCCCGGATTTTCGAAAATCCAACGTAGCAGCTACCGCAAGAAAAAGTTGATCAGCGCCAAAATCAAAACAAAAGCGCCGTGCCTTGGCATCTGGATAAATTGGATGGACTTTATGGTATAACATGCTGCCAAAATATCAATTCTAAATTTTGCTCAAATTCATTTTTTTGTATTGTTGATTATAAATTAATTTTATGTCAGATACAACAAAGTTACGAAAATTCGATGCAAACAAGATACAGCACAATAATAACACCACATAATTTACTATAGATATAGCATTGATTTCAACACCCACTATTCAATAAAAGTCACACCTCTAAACTCCTCACCGAGACACAAATAATTATCAATCTTCTTGGATGATGGGAGTTTTTTGAATAAATAGAATATATAATCAAAATATATATACAGAGATATAAAGGATAGAACATTCTACAAACGATTAACAATATATATATCCATATAATTATTAACATATAAAAAATAATTATACATATATATACACACACACCACAATATAAAGTGAACATTCACACACAATATATATATATATATAAGTATATATAATCTATATAGAACAACAGATTATTATTATTTAATATTATTATTATTACCAATATTATTCCAAAATGATGCAAGATGAAGGTGCACCACCAACTGCGTTAGAGCGGTTTCAAAGTCAATTTAGTCAAAGAATACAACATTATTTGGATCGAAGTGCGCCACATACGCGAGGACGATGGGTTGGTTTTGTTGTTGCGTTATTGATATACATATTGCGTGTATATTTTTTAAACGGTTGGTTCATAGTTACGTACGGGTTAGGTATTTACTTGTTGAATTTATTTATTGGTTTTTTAACACCTGCAATAGATCCAGAAGCGGAAGGTCCACTTTTACCAAGTCAAATGAAAGACGGGGAAAGAATATTCACACGTCGTGTACCTGAATTTAAATTTTGGTGGTCCTCTATGAAAGCAATTATAATATGTACGTTGATGACGTTTTTTAAAATTTTCGATGTGCCTGTTTTCTGGCCTATATTATTAATTTACTTTTGTGCTTTGTTTTTTTTAACCATGAAAAGACAAGTAAAACATATGGTGAAGCATAAATATGTACCATGGAGTTGGGGAAAACAAAAATATTCGGGAAAGAAAGATAAATTTGATCCATTAGGGAATAAAGGAAAAAAACCTATGGGAGATTCATTATAGGTTATAATGGAGATTGAATGATGATGATGATGTTAAAAGAGGAGAGAAACCTTTTTATATTAGTACAACAAGAATGATTGAAAAACACTTTTTCTGTACGAAAGTTTGGTGTGAACAGAGAGCGGAGGAGAGAGTGTAAAATTAGTAAAGGGGCTAGATAGTGTATGGAGGTTAATTTGCAGTCCAACAACACACGTTTTTTTAAAAACAAAAAATATACATGTATATTAAAACAAATTAAAATATTAAGAAAGATTTATTACACAGTGTACGTGTACGTCGCGCGTCAAAAAGACAAGTTAAAAACAAAAGCACCCCCGACTCTCTCTCTCTCCCTCTCACATATCAGATGATATATACCACATCTATTTACCACTCTTCATATTTTCAATACGATTTAATCGCATCGAATGTTGCATTAACATTCCTTCAATTCGATCTAAACGAGCATCAAAATGTGCTTGCATGTTTTCAATAGCTCTTGTTATTATGCTTAAATCATTCATCGCACCATTACTTTTGTTATTATTTGCATTTCCATCATTAACACTCAATACGGGTGGTGTAGATGCTGAAGATGTAGTGCCAAATTGTTCATTTAATGCTATTTCTTCAGATATAATTTTTGCTTTTTCACTAGCTATAATTTTGTGTACAACTTCAGTTAAATCATATTTATACAATTCGTACGTAAATTCTGTATTATCTGCACTGAAAAATGTTGAATCTTGTTCCCGGGAAGAAATTAAAACTAATAATTGATCTTCATCAATCGTTAATCCAACTAATGATGTTTTTTTATTATTATCAGGCTTTATTTGAAAATTATGTAATTCCTCTGATGTGATAATTGAATCCATATCATTTGAAATATGCATGATATTGATAGTTCGTAAGCTACGATTAGCAACCACCATTAATACACTATTACGGAAAGAGGAAATATAATAGGATGCAATAAAATCGGTTGGGAATTTTGTTGCAACACTTCCAATGCCATATAATTTATTGTTATCTTTTTCATTTGTAGCACGAACAGCATATTTGAAAAATATAAGCGATGGTATTGTCATTTTTCCTTCTTCTTCCATATTATTGTTATTCGTACCACCACCACTACTACTGCTTAATAACGAGGATACCATAGAACTATTTCCAACTTTTTTATTGGCAGATAGATTCATTAAACTTGCTAAAGCACCAGTTGGTTTACTAATATTACTTAAACCATCACCAAACTTTAAATTAGTACGAATAGTACTATTATTCGACTGGATGGCAGTTAAATCAATCATACCACCATCATGTTTGTTATTATTATTATCAATCGATGAAGTATTTCTACTATCATCATCATCTTCTTCATTTTTTTTCTTACTACTCTTCTGTTTGGACTTTTCTTTCACACGTTTCATATCACGATATACTTGATTTAAACATTTTTTCGTAGTGCCATTATCATCTCCTTGTACACCTTGAAGGGTTGCATCATGTGTTGATAAAGCAAGTGTTGTATTTCCATGACCAACAAATAAACTACTTTCCCCTTTTGTTGTATTGATATGTATAATATCTGATAATGTTGGTATAATAGTATTCTCATTCGATTTATTAACATCTGCACAAAAACATGTATGATATGATTTATCATCATTTAAATGTTGGACTCTTAATTCTCCACCTGCTGTCATAGCAACACTATTGTCAGTACCATTCCAACAATGAAACGTTTTCATATTTTGTACTGGTCCATTTACATACATTATTGAATCATCAGACATTTTGTTTTTCAACATAAAACATGCAGATGATTTTTTACCACTAATAAATAAGGACGGTTCTGATGTTGTTTTCTTCGTATTATTATTATTATCATCATCACAATTAAAATTGATAGCACATATACGGCCAATTTTTTTCGAAAATTCATCAGATGATGTATATATTTGGTGTACAGCTTTAGGAGCTTTAACTGGATTTAATTTTGTTGTTCCACTAAATACAATTTTATACAATTCAACAGTTTTTATACCACCAATAGCAAGATAATATTCTGATATTACATTATATTCCGCACTTGCTTTGATTTTTTTCCAACTAAAATGTTCAATATGTTGAATTTTATCTGTCTCCAATTCCATGTTATATTTAATACATTTACCATTTTGTTCAAGGACGGTACTAATGCATAATGTTTTTGGCGACGAAGTCCATGCGATGTGATTGCCTTGCAAAGTGATGCTACTATTTTTAATAATATTAATTTGTCGTTGTCTTCCATAAAAAGTACCTAATTCAATTCTATATTTTGGTTCCATTTTTTATCTTTCTATTTATCAAATGAAATGTTATTATAATTTTAATGATTATAATATTTTTTTAATACTTGTTTATATATGTATGTATATATATGATCTGCTTTGTATGTTTTTCTCTTGTAGTAAAGTTATTTAACTTATAATATATGTCGTCTCTTTCTACTCAAGATATCGTGGTAATGTATTTCTTTACAATGATATGTGTATTATTCGACATTTCTATTAATATTTTTCCCTGCACCACCCTCCTCGGTTTGTTGTTTGATGATTAAAATTGCTCGGCGGCGGTTCTTCTGTCTTCAATCATCATAATATATTAATATACCTGGTACATAATTAATAATAGAGGATAAAGAAATACTATAGCTACCGAATGAATTATAAAACACGGAAAACCACAACATTGTAAACATTTGTATATGCAAAAAGAAATAACAGTGATAATAATTAAAACAATCTATATGGCATCCTTACAAGATTTAGATAACGGTGTTAAACTTTTGAATACTACTATTAATAATGATAATAATGAGGAGGATAAATTAGTAAATGAAAATAATAATAAAAGAAATAATAATTTTGTACCATTCACGACATTAACATGCGATATAACATATGAAACTAAAAATACAAATCGTATATTGAAATTGAAGCAAAAATTACCTAAAAATACACCAATATCACCATTATTTAGTGATGTATGGACTGGAAGTTGTGTATGGGAATGTTCTTTATTAATTTCTCGTACAATAGAAATGGAGTTAATAAATGATTTTATAAATAAAAATGTATTAGTATTAGGTAGTGGCTGTGGGTTAGAAGCCTTAGTATGTAAAACAGAAACAGAATGTAAATTAGTAGTAGCAACGGATAAAGGTTCAATTGTTGCTTTAAACCAATCGAATGCTGAATTAAATTTATCAACAGAAGAGCAAAAAAATTATAAAGTCTATGAATTAGATTGGGGTTCAAATTTTGAAGAATTCAATAAAGAAATCAAGTTGAAACATTTTGATATAATATTAGCATGTGATTGTATTAATCCAATCTATGGAAAAGAATCATGGTCAAATTTAGCAAAAACTATGGCACATTTCAGTGCTGTGAAAGATACATTAATATTATTAGGATATGAACAACGGGAAGATGAAGGTCCTATTGAAAATGATGAATTATTAAATGATTTCTTCAAACATTGTAAAATGAATTCGATTGAAGTTGAAAAATTAATAAAACATGGTGATGATTGTCGATATATTTTTTCATTACGTAAAACATCTTCTTAATTTTTGTTCAAAAGGGGCTTGAGAGATATTTTATATAAGAGCTTTGTGTGTGTGTCTTTTGGGGTGCGTTGTATGTTTATAATTTATACGAACCGTACATTATATATATACATATATATGTTTATATTTAATTGGTTATAGACACACAATATACGCATACACGATCTCGCCCAATACCAAATTACAAAAAGTATACTCTTATTAATTATTTCTATCTTCTTCTTCTTTTTTTCATCTTAGCTAAACTTTCGTTATAAACATCCTCATCACCAAAATCTTGTAAAAATTTAATATTTTGTTCCATCAGTTTTGCTTTCATTTCTTTCTCTTTTTTAACTTCACTGATCAATCTACGTGTACGATCCTTTGCCTCTTTGATTTTCCTCTTTTTATTAATAGGCTTATTATTATTTCTGTAGCTATTATTAGTATTATTATTTACATTGTTTTTCTTTTTTGTCTTAATTTTTTTTCTATTATTCTTTCCATCTTCATTTTGTTTATTTACATTATGATTCTTGTTTTTTTTATTTTTCTTGGTAGCAAATGATGATTCCAATAAACGTTTTAATTGTTGTTTTACTATCGTTCGTGACATCTTGTGTTGATATGTATAAAGGCGAATACATATATATTGGTATTCTATTTTTTCCATACATCACATCTATCTTCTATGCACTTTTATATATCTGATTATGTATGTATATATTAATATATATATATTTGTGGCCATATTTACACTCGGTTATTTAAGGTAGTTAAAACAGTTTAAGGGATTTTATTTTTTACGAGGGCATATAAAAATATGTTTTTCATTTCACATATATTATATAACACACATTAAATTCACATGTTAAATGTATTCTCTTTTAGCATCTCACATTTTACTACTACCTTTCTTTTTCAATACAACTTCACCTTCTGCACCCATTAATACCGGATTCAATTGGAACAACATTTTTGGTGTTAATGTTGCACTTTTATGAATATCAGAATGTTGTAAATCAGTTTCACGTGTTCTTATACCACGTTCATGCAATGCATCAACAATACCAGCAGTTCCATCTAAACTCAATAAATAAAACCCTTCTCCTTGCGATTGTACCGTTTTTAAGAAATTCTCACTTGCTTGACCCCCATTTGGAGTTGGTCCTATTAATTCAATCATCCCACCACCACGCAAGAAAAATAATGCTTGTGTAAATCCCATTGCTTCATTTGGTGGTGCTTTAAATGTCAATTTTAAACCCAATTTGGTATATGATTCGATGGCTTTCTCAAGGTCTTCGACAAAGATAACAGTACATTTGTAAGATACGATAGCTGCATCTTTCCCAGACGTATCTGGAACTTGGCCAACTTTATTGCGTCTTTTTGCATTCTCTGGCTTCTCCACTAATTGAATCAATACCCCATGACTTGATTTCGGGTGTACTAATTGTTGTCCAAGCCCATTTGTTACAATACGAACGCCATTTGATTTCATCTTTTCAACAGTTGCTTTTAAATCTTCAACTTGAAATGCCATTAAGTTCATTCCTGGCCCATTTTTTTTTAATGCAGGTGTTAAAATACTATCTTCTTTTGTTGGTGCAATGATTTCAACATATCCACCGTTTGGCAAATCATAAAATGCCATTTCCATCCCCATATCAGGCACGGAACCAGTACGATCTGGTGAAAGTTTGTTAAATAATTTGTTATATGCAGGTATACCCGTTTTTAGACTTTCCAATCTTACTGCAATATGATCAAACCCGTATAATCCATTAATAATTTTATGTTGATGTGCCATCCTGTTTTGTGCACGTGTATATCTCAATCTCTTATTTTTATATTACTTTGAACTATATCATAGACAGTAAATATATATTTATGTTTTTGATTATTATATACCAAATACAATTTTTATACACATATACATTGACTATATATGTATATACTATATGATATAATATCTATAAATATCTTGGATTATTTTTGATTATTTGATGGGAGGATGGGACAGAAGAAAATGTTCTCTGATCGCTCCTATCAACTAAAATAAAAAACCTTTCCGAAATATAATGTATTACTATTATAATTTATACGGATAAGAATATCACTTTTGTAAATCATCTTCGTACTTCGGGTAAATTTAGAATACGACATTGAGTTTAAATAAGGTTTTTCGTTTTTACGCAATTTTTTTTTTGGGTAAAAAAAAAGAAGTTTTAAAGTGCAAAAGTTGAATTTATTACTGCATTGATTTGTGTGAAAATGGAAACAGAGATATATAGATATAGATAACAAACAATGGTCAAGTAAAATACGCATCTATATCTATCTATATATATCTATACTACAATAAATTTGAGAAAAAAATAATGGAAAATAAAAAACGAAAAAATATGGTTGATAACAACAAAATAGAAAATAATAATGAGAAAAAAAAAATATGTGTAAATCATCAAGAATGCCAAAAAAAAATTACAACTAATAATAGTAGTGTTGTTACAATATCACAAAATGTGGATGCAGCCATTATGCCAAAAGCTATTGCCAATTTACAACGACAAAATGGATGTTGGGTTCCACCAGTTGTAGCTGTTGCTAATTTTTATAATTTTTTAGTTTTGAAAGATCAAACTACGAAAGTATCAATGGAATCTATTCGTGAATTACGTCCAGCCGACGAACCAGAGGAATTTTGTGAAGTATTTGAAGATGCATTTGGAATATATCCTGCAAAGAAAAGTTTTAGTAATGATGCAGATTTTATGGAACGCGATGGAAATGTTAAATGTTGTGGCCCTACATCAATACAAGAATATGGTATTTGGAAAGCATCAAAGGCATGGATTGATGAAGTAAAAAAAAGTATTGAACAAAATGATGCAGTTATTTTATTAGTCGAACGATTGGAACGGAAAGATCAAGGAAAAACACATTATTTACTTGTTTTGGGATGTGAAGAGAAAAAGGAAAGACGAAATGGAAAATCATATATATTATACATCAAAGATCCAACCGAAGGTAATAAATTATTAGTAGGAAAATTATGGGATGAAATTGGTGTAGAACTAATGACTAAACAAGCAAATGGGAGTACATTAGATCGTTTTAATATATTGGAAGCGACACATTTATCTGTGACATGTCATGATGATAATGATGGTGATGATGGGAGAGCAAAAAAGTAGTAAACAGTGGAGGGGTATAATGGATTATATCATATATCATACAATTTAAATTATACGGACTTCGTATATAAAAAATAATTTTTGTTTGTGTGTGTATTATGAAAACCAGAAAAACACCAAAAACTTTTATACTTCGTATTAAAAACAAAAAATTACTGCACATATTTTGCATTATTTACTCGCGTATTATTTTTGTAAATTAGATTTTTAATGGTTCTTTTTTAATTTTACAAAATCTCCACGTATACACAGACCAAGCCAAGAAGCGTTTTCGGCACCCCAATACTCTTCACTTTTTTTTATTTTACAACTTTGCATCATTGCCATTATTAAAATACATTTCTTTGGAATATCTTGGTAGAAATTGATCATTCCACAGTGTTTCAATTTTAGAACCTTTTGGACCAATTGCAACTACTGGTTCATCTTTTAAATTCCCATTTATTAAATTGTATACACATGCAGCAACTTCTTCTGGTTCAATACCTGGATCTGTCAATGGTATACCTTGTGCTTCATTTGTTCTTTGTTGTAATTTTCCACCTTCAGTTAAAATTAAAGTTGGACATACGCATGCAACACGTATAGGAATTTTTTGTTTTCTCCAATGTTGCAAGCCGCGTGTAAAACCAACAACACCCCATTTTGTTGCAGAATATACAGGTATAGAACGTTCAGGTACTAAACCAGTTATGCTTGCAATATTAATTATAACACCGCCTACTCCATTTGCGCGTAATTTGCCCTTTGCAACTCGGGTTCCTTCAAATATACCACCTAAATTGACACCCAATTGACCACGCCAATTCCGAAAACCTTCATCTTTAACATTATTAATACCAGCATTATGAACAACAATATCCAACGAACCAAATTTAGATTCAACTTCATCATATGCATTTTGTATATCTTCATCTACCATAACATCACAACGAATAAATATCGCTTTACCATATCCAGGAGTAGAATTGATTTTTTCAATAGTGGCTGCTCCAACTTCTTCTCTACGATCTAATATTGCAACATTACATTTTTCACTTGCAAGTTTTGTTGCAATAGCACGTCCTAATCCACGTGAGCCACCAGTCACTAATGCTGTTTTATTATTTAATGCCATTGTTGATGAGTTTTATATATATTTTATATATTGTTGACTCTTATGAATTTTACACAACGCGTATTTTTTATATATATATTTCTTTTAAACTGCTTCTAGTGCTATTTTTTGCCTTTTGTTGTATAATATTAGTCCGACTAAGTCTAGTTAATGTAGAATCTATATTATATAAAATAGAAATTTGCGTTGGACAGTATATATATATATTTTATATCTTCTTTTTCTTTGCCTTTTTGCAACTTTGCATCACACCGCCGGCAGCACATCACGGATTACCACTGTGCTATAATATTTATTAAAGTATGATAATTTATATACTAAATATACTAATTGCCCATTATAACTTTAATATAAATAATTATTTTCCATTTTTTTCACCTGAACTTGAACTTCTTTTGGTATGTGCGTATATTAATGTGATGTGTGTGATTATACTTTATGATGAGCAAACACTTGTACATGGAATAATTCTGGACATGTCATTTTTGGATTTACGTACCATACAAATTCTATATCTTCATTATCATGATTATTTAATATCAATATGTCTCTATTTTCTTGGTGGTCTTGATTGTTGTTTATTATTATTGTATTATTATCATTATTTTGTAATATATTATTATTCATTAAATGTCGTTTTATATCCATTGTTATTTTTTCATCACTTAATGTTTCATTACGGAGAAGCATCGGATACCATAAAATATAATGTTTCGTATTATCTGGTACATCATATGGATATTTATTTAATAATAATTTGCTTTCAAATAAATTATTTAATTTTTCTGGTAGATCTTTTATAAAGCATTTTCCATTGGCATTTATTTCAGGTTGTATATTAAATATTGTTTCTACTAAATAATCACGCATAGATACATAAAACGCTCCCACATTATTCATATCTTCTATTTTTTTATTTTTCACATCAGGCAACGGACGAATATTATTTCCAGATGGTATCCATTTATATTTTTCATTCAACGTATTCAGTACTTCAACATTTGAATCTATTTTACCATTCAGCATGTATATATCTCAGAATATAATATTTTTTTACTTTCACTTTTTATTTTGCTATAATCTAACCTTTGAACTATTTAGAACTGTATCTATATAATTCAAAATTTAAATTTATGTATTTTTTCTTTTTCTTAATCTTTCGTGTACAAAACGTTTAATTATATTTTTTGTTTCCTTTCTTTCTTCTCTTTCTATGTTAATATAATATTATAATATCATTCTATTTTTTCATTACCAGTATATCAATCAAGAAGTTATAATAAAAAAAGAAAAGTAATCATCATCGGGTGCTGGTCCTCATTATAATTAAAAAAACTAAAAATTATTATTTCGGGAATTTTTGAAATTATAATAATAATAATTCCATTAATTAATGGAATTAAAAATAGAGAAAATTCCGGTTTTGACCTGTTTTACTATATTTACACTTTTGGCCTGTTTTGATATTACGGTTTTGACCTGTTTTTATATTACAGTTTTGACCTGTTACAGCTGTTATTACAGTTCTGACCTGTTGAAATGGGGTAGTTGATAAATGACCATAATTCTAAAAAAAATATAATCAAATATTTTTGTGGAATTTTTTGGCCTATTCCTTCATTATTATACTGCTATGTACCTACACCTTGTTGTAACGTAGATTTTAACCATCAATAATAATAAAAAAGGCGCTCCTTAATTCTAGAAGTAAGTTTGAAATTCGGTCAAAACCACTGAAAAAACAACCGCTTTTGCCCGAATTTTGTACTTTATTTCTGTGTAGTATACGACAAAAAATCTTCTATATCTTTTTTTTAAGGATATGTGCCTATATATGATTGAAAATTGTATTGTTTATAATTTAATATGTGTGTATTATTTTCTGCAACCTGTATTATATTTAAATTTTTTAATGGTGCAATGCAATTATTAGCATAAGCTATAGTTATTTCATCGTTATTTCATCAAAAAAATTTAAAAAAATTACAAATAAGCTATTATTTGCATGTATTATATTCACTGATTTGTCAAGAGTTGTAAAATATGATAACAATGATGGACAAAATGTGATAGGATAGATTTTTAATTTACTCTACTAATAAGTACAGAGATCGGAATTGTGAATACTTTTGAATCAATATTACATTATTATACATATATGTTCATAAATACACATACACACATATACAAACATACAACACAAACATATCTATGTATCAATAAATCTCACAATATACATCAAGTCAATTTATTATGGAAAAATTCCCAGAGCCACAATTTGGTGATATTTATAAATCAAATGGTAGTCAAACTGCGCGTGAAACCATGGAATTAGCGGTGCGGAATGCAATGGAAGTGCAAGAGAAAGATGTACGAGTTTTGAAGACATATCCACCAAAAATAGTTGATGGAAAATGGAAATCATCTGGATTATTACGATTGATTTGCCCCTGTGGTTTTACCGGGTTACCAATGAGTAATAAGTATGTGGAATCTGCGATTGTCGAAATTCATTGCAACCAGTAGCATGCAAACATGCAATTGCATTTGGTAGAAAAAAAGGAATGACTAATGATCGTATAGCATCAACATATTGCCAAAGTGACATTCTGCTATCAAATGTTAGTCCATTTTATGCATGTATTGGCCCAAAACCGGCACCAGTTGATATGGTATCTTTGGCTATTCGAGAAACTTTTAAACGCCCATTGGCAATCCGTCGTGGTCCTGGTGCGCCAAAAAAGAATCGATACAAGCGTAAAAAATTTAATGATACCACTCAGCATGCACCAAGGACAGGCTTTGGTGCAGCAAGTGGTGGGAGTGGTATTAATAATTAAAAATATATATGAGTAAATAAAATCTTTAAATTATAAATAAGAGAATTATTATATTTTTTTTGATTTTTATTGATTTGATCATGTATTTTGATGATTTTTATCAGTATATATTGGTGTATTTTGATGATTTTTACCATTTATTTGTGATTTTTGTTCACTTGATTAGACTATCAAAAAAAAATGAAATGCTTTAATTTGATAGGATGAAGTGGTATGAATAGGCATATTAAGTACCATATTGGGACCTATACTTGGATATATGTGATATATGTGATTTAACATGGGAATAGCATACAACCACGATACACTGATTTTGCTCACAGTACACAAACATCATATTACAATTGATTATTTAATTGTTATTTATATGTAAAAATTGCTGGTCTAATTTTTACACTTCTTAATTGTTTCATAACTTTAAAATTAAAATTTAGCCTGAACACTACATTTGTGGACTGGGTCATTTTTTGTTTTTCCAAAAGATCATGCAATATGTCTGTATTTAGTCCGTTTATTACACCATTTATGGAGAGTGTATACAATATTTTGATAGCATATTTATACAATTTTAGTATATAATAATATGTACTTATTAATCGAATAATACTACATAATATAACATGTTCAATACATATATATTTATTAAAATGAATCAATATTATTGATATGTTGGAAAATATAGTACATAAAGATTTGCCGTGTATGATTATATTGAATAAAAATACAAATTTGAAAAAATTTTCCAAGGACAAAATGTAGATGTATGTATTATTTTGATAGAATATTTATATAATTGTAGTATACAATAATATGTACTTATTATTCGAATAATACATTTATGTACATACATTGGTAATGACGCCGTTGTATGAAGAATGTCCATGATCGTAATATATGCTTCGAAATGCACTTCGTATATAGTTTGAACATTTACCAACTCGCATAGTTTTTGATAACAATAAATATAAAGATGAATCGCCTGAGGAGCGTTCAAACTTAAGCTAGAAACTTCAATCGTTAGAGTTTCTCATTTCGGAATAGACTACTTTAGTTGGTTCAATTGGCATTAGTGCTGTGTCTATATTAGTTCGATAGTATGCATATAGCATTAGATATAGTTTAATAATTTTAAAATATAGCATTGACATAGTACCAGTAAAAATTAACACATATTACTATTAATTTCTAAGTTAATCCTTTTTCTAATAAGAATAAAATCGGAAATTTTAACACTATTTTAAAAAGAAATTTGGATAGAGTTTTTAGCTTATTTTACTTTATTATATTACAGTTCTGGCCTGTTTTTATATTACGGTTTTGACCTGTCTGAAGCTATATTACAGTTTTGACCTGTTTTTTTTGACAGGTCAGAACCGTAATATGAAACAGGTCAAAACCGTAATCTTCCCTTAAAAATAATACACAGAGAATTTTTTTTCTTCTTAACTTCTGTACTACTATTTTAATAGGAAGTTGTACTTGTTATAATATAAAATATACCATCAAATAATATATATATATCAATATAAATATTTATAAATATTGATGAAACACATACATGTCAAACAACTCAAAGACATAACAATATAAACAAGGATAGATTACCAAAAAAGAAAAAACCATAAATAGAGAGACAAAAAAAGAATGGATACAACGATACCATCACCATCAAAAAAAAAGAAGAAAAAGAAGAAGAAGAAGACGAAGAAAAAAACAAATATAATAGAAATACAAAATGTAAAAGAACGGCAAGAAAAACATATAGCAGAAGCATTTACTTTTTATGCAAGGTTTGAAGAAATTGTGGAAGATTATAAAATACAAAGTGATATTGGTGAACGTATATTGAGTCAGTTAAGTTCAATGTTGCCTTCTATTGATAATGTAAATACCGAATTCAGCAGCAACAGTAATCCAAATAGAATCGACGATTGTAATAACAATAATATGTATTTAAATTATTCCCCACTTGCAAATAATATTGAAGATTTATTTAGTATTTTTTCGAAATGTATTAATAATTTGAAAATATATTTAGTTGAAATGGAAGATGTTATTAAAGAAAATAATGAATCATTAAAACAATTAAGCACAAATAAGCATGATATAGAACATATGTTATTATATAGAGGCGAAAGTAATTGTAAATGTTCCCCATCGGATTGGCATACAATAATAATGGCTGAATATGGTATGATAAAACAAGATATCAAAATGAAATGTAATATATACAATCAAATTGTAAATAATAAAATGACGAAACAAAATGAATTAATTTTATTAACAATTAAATGGAAAACAAAACCATTTATTAATAATCATGTATTAAAAGAAGTCAATGATTTAATCAAAGTCGATCATGTAGTGGTGTCGTGAGAAGTGCTGTTTTGTAAAATAAGTGTGTACATATTCAAAAAAATAAAAAATGGTAATACTGTGTTGAAAAAATATTTTTTGTCTCTTCTTTTGCATGCGCACCAAGAACACCTCGTTTACCCTCTCTCGCTTACGCTCTCTGTTGTCACATTTAAAACAGAAATTTCCAATGAATTTATATAAATATACATGATCATGATAAAGAGAATAATAATATAAATACAATATTTGTTTTTGAAAAAAGATACGTAATTTACTCCAACTATCTATAGAACAAAATGAAATCAACAATACATATCGACAATATCTTTTTAGAAGATGAAAAAAATATACAACCAAAAATTAATTTAAATACATCAACAAACTTATTAAAAAAATGTATCTTATTCATTATATACACTACATTTGTTATCAATATATATAATTTAGATGAACAATATAAAATGAAAATATTAATCATTTATCCAATAATTTCATATGTATTAAATTTTTATGATACACGTTTGCTAATATTAGATAACATGTTAAATGGATTTTATAATATAGTATGTCTTTTCATAACTCCATATTACACGTATAGTCGTAAACAAATTATAGAAAATCCATCATTATTAAGTCTTCCCAGATCTAAATATCTACACTATTGCAAATCTTGTAAAAAAAAAAAATTCATCGATCAAATTATTGTAAAAACAAGAGATGGATATGATATGAAAGTTGCAGTTACTACTACTGCATTAACAACAAAGACTGATGATAAATGTGGCATAATATTTTATTTTCACGGTGGTGGTATGTGTGTTGGAACAGCACAAGATGGTATGAATTTATATTTTGAAGGACGTAATGGGTATATTGTTGTATGTCCAAGCTATAGAATGGCACCTGAATTTAAATTTCCTTATAGTCCTAACGATTGTTTTGATTGTGTAAAATATTTTATCAACAACAACAATAATAATAATGATTCAATAAAGAAGAAATATAATATAGATACATCAAAAATATGTTTAGTAGGAACATCGGCTGGTGGTGGATTAAGTGCAGCAGTTGCTATTGAATGTAAACGAAATAATATTCCAATTACGTGTACTAGTTTATTGATTCCAATGTTAGCACCACCATGTACAGAATCATATCAAACAAATAGTAGATTATCAACATTATTAAGTTGTGATACAATGTTATGGTTTTGGCGTATGTATGCATCACCAAAAGATTATACAAATCCATTATGTGCACCATTATTTGCATCCGATGAAACATTAAAAGATTTTCCTACTACATTTTTATATACGGGAACAATGGATGTATTACGAGATGAAGGTGTACTTTTTGGTGAACGATTACGAAAGTTAGGTATCAAAGTGAAACAGATACAAGCAGTTGGTACACATGTTGGATGTTTATTATCAAATCCAAGTATATTGCAAAAATTTATTGATTCTATTTTTGATTATTTAGAGAAACAACAATGAGAGAATTATGTGATTTGAAATGATGGTTATGAGTATAGCATAGGAATAGCATAGAAACACTAGTACAAACACTATTTCATCCATTTTTACTCTCCTGTGGTCCACCACCACAGCGTCTTGTTTGATGTCTATTTGTCTAGTGAAGCTCGTGATTTTCGCTAATGTGTTGACTTCAATAACATTTATTTCAGCGCCGGTATCTAGAAGTGCGAGTTGATCGTGGATTATAGTTGTGAAACTTCGGTTTAATAATATCTCTTTATTTGTACTATTAACATCATTAGTTTTACACTCCTTTAATGTTACACCACATACTCCTACTTCATCTTCCAACTGTTGCAGAGCTCATCTCCATCCTGTTCCGGTTCCACTACTTCCTTCTGGTAACAGACTGTTCAATAGATTTAACATTTTCGTATTTGTCACGATTGTATCAATAAGGATGCCGAACGTCTCCATTGTTGTATTATCGTTGTAGGTGAAGGTAACCGCCGCTGCTACTAATTTTTCTTTGAACTTTGAACTTCATAATGATGTCACATATATTGCTACCTGTTCTTATATATACACAACTATATATAGTTATCAGTTATGAGTATCATTGATTTAACAGAAGAAGAAATCAACCAATATGTATATGTGGGGATTGTGAAGAACACATTACCATTAAAAGGTAGGAAATATTCTAATATTGAATTATCAGTTAAATCCAAGTTTAATGGAAGCCAAAAGGTAAAATCTTCCCATTTTATCAATGATTTATTTGCTAATACATACAACAATGTACCTGAACATTTACGATATCAAAATAAATATCAAAGTAAATATTATTAAAGCTATAACAAAATCAAGAATAGCAATGCTGTGTAAATTGTCACAGGAAACATTATTCACTGTAAATTTGGTGTTCATCTTATATATATATCAATGGAAAATTCAAATTGAACTACAATGTTTCAATGCTTGTTATAATGCAGGCCTTAGCAGGTGAGATGCTTGTTGCATGAGGCTGGAAAAGTGGAATCGTATTTTAGGTATTATTTGTCTTCTAATTAGTATAGTAACAAGTATAAAATTATACTATCAAAAAGCATCTGTCCGGACAGATGCCGGACAGATGCCGGACAGATGCTCTTTTTCAAATGGAATTGAATTTTTATTGAATTGTAACAAAAAATAAAATATATGATATCAGTTTGTATATATACGTAAATGTCCCATTGTCTTTTATGTTTGTAAATTTTTGATAATAAGAAAGGAAGAAACATGGATTTTGATTATCAACCTAACACTCAGGAGAGCAGTGATAATGATACCAATATAATTCTACAAACATTTGATGCCCTTGCTATCGATGATCTTACAAATGATATATTGCCAACATTATCCAAACAAAATGAAGAAATAATACATCAACTAATAGATAGTGAGTTAAAGACTATATTAAAAAATACTGATGAGCTTAAAGAAATACGCGCAAAGGAAATATATGAAGCAACAACAAAAGGTCGCAGTGATATTATTAAATGCGAGCATGAATGTATTGTACAGTTGTTAAAGTCACAGGGAGCTCATTTATTTGAAACGTTATTAAAAGTTGACAATCCTATCAAAGACAATGTCAAATGGCAACGACAGGATTCTCCACTCTTAACAACAACAACTACGACGACGACAACGACGACAACATCTAATAATAATATGAATAATAATAATATGAATAATAATAATAATAATAATAATAATAATAATAATTATAATAAGAATAATTCTGATATGAATTACAATATGAATAATAATAATAACAACATCACTGGTAGTAAAAAAAATAAGATGAATCCCACAAAATATGAGTCCCGTATATCTAAAATAGATGATGCAATTGAAACATGTCATAAGGATACCTGCACAAAGTGTAGGTGCTACTTAATGAAGGTAACTAGCGTTAATAAACTGTACCAATCAAGGAAAAAAACAAACAATAAGCACTACCAATCTATGGTTAAAAAGAAACAGTCACAATATGACCCTTTGAATGACTTGAAGTGCTCATGCAATTTGGCAACACCATGTCTTAGCAACACTTTAGATGACATGGTGTTGTCATTTTATCGGGAGAAATTTCTCCACCATGATTTTGCAAAGTCAAAACACATATTTTTGCATAATATATTTATGCTTGGTAATATGTGTTTTGACTTTGCAAAATCATGGCTAGGAATTGGCAAAAGGACATATGAAAAAGCAAAGGAAAAAGGAAAAAGGAAAATGTATGTAGAAGATACCCACGGTTTAGTAGGTGTAGCACCTTCTCACAAACTTAGTGCAAATATAATTACAAATTTTAAGGATTTCATATTTAGCCATATACGCCAAAATCCAGAATCCAGAAAAGGGTATTACGTAGATCGAGAAGTCAATTCGATGTACAAGCTCGTTAGAAAATATAACTCTATAATTTCAAAAGAAACTAAAAAAAAAATAAATGTAACAACAGGTAAAAATTATATATTACAATTCTTAAAGGAAGAACAAATTGATAAGTTAATGAAATTAGGGCATGACCATAATTGTTGCCCGTTTGATGAATTATATAAAGAAAAGATCCGCGAAATTGAATCAGTACTTCTGAAGTTACGGTTTGTAAAGAGGCAACACGGAGAACATGGCAAGAAGAACCAGGACGAAGAAAACCTTGAAGACGAACTTGCAATGTACAAGTTCAATTTTGCACAACACTTGCATATAGCAAGTTATGTCAAAAAAGTATTAAAGTATTTGGCATTAGGTAGTAATGATAACGATGCACTTGAATCAAAATATCAAACATATAATAAAAAGAATGGCGGCAATATTTCACGGTTACATTATTTAGACCTAATTGATATTGATTATTGTCATAATGATACTGCTAGTACATCAGTACTAGCATTTCATCACGACAATAAAAGTGCACTGGACCTACCAAACATAGCAAATAATCATATTGCAGTTCAACAAGGTTTTCCGGTTGGTATAAATGGTGTCCAAAACGTTAGGACAAGGTTTCAAATTAATTTAATGTATGATATTGGAAGCGGAAACGCGGATACGAATTCTGCTATAGATGAAATATTTATAAATATATTGTTGCATAAGAAGAAAAACCAACGAACATTTATATTAGCATTAGATAAATGTGCTGGTAGCCACAACACATATATCGCTTTTGCACTACCACATTTTTTAGTAGATATGGGTTTCTTTGACAATGTTATAGTTGTATACTTTCATGCTAGACACGGAAAGTGGATCGTTGATGGTATTTTTGGTGGTATGGAAACATTATTTCGTGACAATAATTTGTTTACCATAGAATGTGTGGGTAAATTAATAGATGAAGGGATAAAAAATACTAAAAGTTTTTGTGTTAATCCTGCATCAGGGACAGACTGGAAAACCTGTTTCAAAAACAGGTACAACATTCCAGCAAAAGGAATGAACAAAAAAGAGATGCATTTTTGTGTCTGTTCAAATGGAAAAATTGATAATAGTAATAAATTTTTAAGTGGTATAATACAATCATTTACGCATAATGTGTTACGTCATAATGCTATAGGTTATCTTAGTCGCCCTGATGATACCATTGCACATTATCCAATTAAAAGAGTTAAAAAAGATCTAGTGAAAGCGAATTTTCTAAAATTACGAAGTAGGGCAAATGTTTGTAAAAAATCAAACAAATATTATCCACCAGATGACATGGTACTATTTAATAATACGTTTATAGTACATTGGCCGCTTGGTGAAGGTATACCATTGGATAATAATAACATGGTTATTAATGACAATAATAATGTTATCAAAAAATTTGATCTATTGATAGAAATAAATGATATTTCTATAAAAAACCTTCAAAAATCAGTGGCAGAAATGTTAAATAACGATGAGGCAAAAACATTAAAATTTCATCGAGTTGATACAGAAAATCTGTATCAACGTATCGAGTCGTATCGCGGAAATGATATTACAAATATGATAGTAACGGGTCTTATTTGTGATATGATCAGTCACTTGGAAAAACAAATTCGTATAGAAAATTTGAAACCCAAAATAAAAAAGAGGGAAGTATTATTTCATATGCATTCTAATAATGTGAACGGCTTTAAGACTCAGGGATATGCATGTCATATGGCTGCTAGTGATTATTGGTATGTTCAAAACAATGTACTTGGAAATTGTTTATACGTAGGTGGATTTGAAAAGTTCGACGAAAAACAACAACATTGTTTTCAAAGAAATTGCATCATGTGGGAAAGCAATCCAAACCGTCCGAGACATCCATCAGAATTTTTTTACAATGTGTTGAATGATAAATTTATATCGCCATTATCACGATTTTGTCCTGTGGAGGTTGTGCATGTCAATAAAGCTATAAGTTTTCCTGCAGGTAAGAATTTAGAATATGAGGAATGCATGCAAAATTTCAATGATGAGAATGATGATGTGACGAAACATGTTAAATTGTATGAGTTGATCGAAAAAATTTGTATTTATAATGGTAAATCGTATCAAAACTATGGTGGAGAAGATATAGCCACAACGCAAGAATATATACAGGAACATAAAAAACTTATGAAAGAATGGAAGAAAGAGCCCCAATTTCAAACAGATTTAGCTAGAGATCTGTTAAAGAAAATGAAGCAAGAATCAACAAGTATGCAAAAAAGTGTAAACAATACTTATGAAGATGATGTACATGATGCTACACGAAAAGAAATTAAATTAACAGTTGAGGAAGCACATATTAAATTTAAACGTTCATCTGAAATAGATGAACATATAAGTCAATTAGATTCAAAATCAAAGGCAACGTTTGACAATATATTTAACTCAAGTAATAACAATAATGATGTAGTAAAAGAATTTGAAGGTGTTGAATTCCTTGGTAAAACTATTAACAGCAAGAACAACAACAACAACAATAATAATAATAATAATAATAAAACATTAAAATTGACAATGAAAGATTTTGAAACATTGAATAATTCTAATTGGCTCAACGACGAAGTAATCAATGCATATGTATATATGTTGAACAAACAACTAGTGAAAGATAACCAAAATATGTACGTGTGGAATACATTTTTTTATGAACGATTAAGCGCTTCAAACACGTCCTTTAAAAAAGTTGTTGAACGGTGGGCCACAAGAGCCAAAATTGATATTTTTAAACTTGATAAAATGATAGTTCCAATACATGATAAAGGAAATCATTGGACCTTTGCTTGTGTAAATTTTCGTACAAGCGTAATTACATACTATGATAGTCTTGGTGGTGATGGAAAAAACCATCTTGACAAGTTATATTCATATCTTAAAGAGTATTATAAAAAACACAATGACAATAACATTATGGAAAGAAATTTTAATTTGGTGTCATATGAAACAACACCAAGGCAATTAAATTATACGGACTGCGGTGTTTTTATGTCAATGTTTATAAAGAGTGTGTGTTTTGGTAAAGATATACATTTAATAGAGCAACAGTTTGTTCCGAAATATCGTGTCCAAATGATATTGGAAATAAAAGATGGTATTTTACGTGAAATGTAAAAAATGTTGTGTGTGTGTGTGTGTGTGTTTGTTTGTTTGATACAAAACAGTATGATATGCATAAGATGTGGGATATATTCGTACTTGTATTATGATATTTAAAAACAATATAATAAAATGTAACATGTATGATACGAGTATGACCATATGCATATGATATGCGTATTATAATATGATATGTACATATATATATGATATGATACTACGAGAGTATGTACGTAATATATATATATATATAATATTAATATTGAATGTGGTTAAAATCTAAAGCGCCGGATGAATACTATATTATAGCTCAAAATACTCTATCTTGGTATACGAAGTTTGTATCATTATATTATATTTTCGTGCGTAATAAAGCTCTAATGCACGGTCTGCTTTCTGTCTTTCCGTGTGCACTCGTTGATCGTTGAACGAGCTGGACGTTGGGTTCGTATAATATTTATGAAATACGAACTTCGTAAAAAAATATTACAAAGATCATACTTTATAATATTTTATTTACCCCAGCTACCTGGTGGAGGAGCCGAACTTACATATACTTTCATAGCTTCCAATGCTTTGTAATCGTTTTGTTTCGCATCTACTGATGGTCCATTTTTAATGTAAAAGTCATATAAATCACAAAGAGCTTTTGCACCAATTGAATCAGAGCGTTTTTCAATATTATCAAGAATACGATCTAATCTTCTCAAATCAGTTGATGATAAATCATTTTTGCATTGTTTCTTAAAATCATTGATTAAATTTACAATGTTTTTTTGATTTTGCATCCTCGCAACTTCTTGAGCTAAATTTTTTCTTTCTTGTGCCGCAATTTTTAATGTTAATAATCGTTCTTGAAGAATTTCAGCACCACTTCTACCACTATTACCGGTAGTAGTATTATTTGTCATCATCATACCAGTTGAGCTTGAATCATTATTATTTGTAGTTTTATTCCTTGAGCTCGATGATTTTTTTTTCTCTTGTGTTACATTGTGACTTTGAAATTCTTCAATATATTCATTTTCAACTTTTATAGCATTTACAAATTTATTGTTATTTATATTTACTGATCGTAATTGATCAGCTATTGAGTTCAATCTCACTCTATCGAAACTTTTTAATGACCAACCTTCAATATAACTGTTCCTATGTCTATCCATATTCTGTACATTAAAACGTGAACGAACTACCTTTATAATCATATTCTTATTTCGCATTTTTTGTTGAAATTCCAGAACAAATTGTTTAAATGTAAATGTATAAATTCCAAGTTTGTTAAAATGATTATATAAAGAATACAAAAGTGATTTGTTATTCTTGTCAGAGATACAAACATGACCACCTTTTACAAGTTGTTTTCCGACCAAATTGTCAATAATAGTTGTCACAGCTTTAGCTTTCTCTCTATCTTCCAGTAGTTCCGTCGTTGATTTTAACTTCTTCTTTGCTTTGTTAGGTGCACTATTCCCCACATTTTTTCGTTTACGGCTACTCCCATTATTATCCATTTGAATGTTCTCCATATCAATATCACTATCAGTATTGGTAGTATTAACATTATCGAGGTCCATGTTTTCTGTTGATAATGATGTAATTATTATATATAAAAAGATACGAAATCGCAATTAATGATTTCTAATTTATGTTCTAAGATTTTCTTTTATTTCTCTATGAATTTTGTATTAAATTTTTACACACAGTTATGAAATGAAATATGTAAATACATATGTAAACGGGTATTATATACTTCTTTGTATTCATGTTGTACATCATATTATATTTTAAATTTTATAATTTTTTGTTACAATTC
>JACLAD010015592.1_pt1 | contig 26922 bp, 24 predicted proteins | sample 8027901 | NCBI WGS metagenome assembly JACLAD01 (sample SAMN15725071, study PRJNA655200) | protist metagenome | isolation source: fluorescence activated cell sorting (FACS) single amplified genomes of... | place: Spain: Blaines Bay Microbial Observatory, Mediterranean Sea | collected 2016-07-05 | reverse complement strand
TTCCCTTACATACGTCCACTTTTGGCACTTTACGAAAAGACACTTTTTTTCTCCTTACATACGTCCATTTTTGACACTTTAGTAAAGTTGCTATAAATATGATCAATAACAGCATGACAGGGATTCGAACCCTGGGTTGGAATAAACCAACTCTAGCTTTCAAGGCTAGCACATTAAACCACTCTGTCATCATGCTAACTAACCGTGAAGCCTTAACAAGGCCTAACAGTTAATACATATCTATAGCAATGAACTTGTTACAATATTATTTGAGAAAGTCATAAATCATCCTGGATAACATAAAAATGTTAGAATGATAAATAACGTTGCTCCTAACACTATTGATTGAACAAATGTAACACGAGTGTAAGTATTTGATGGATATAATGCATCACCTACATCTTTTAAATGAAATGTAATGTCATCTTTAAAGAACATTCAACGAATAATTCGTAAATAATAGAAACCTGCAATACAAGAACTAATAATACCTACTAAAGCTACTCCAATATAACCTGCTGTAATAGCTTGTAATAATACTAGATACTTAGATAAGAAGCCTGCTAAAGGAGGAACTCCTGCTACTGATAATAATGTAAACGCAAATGTAAATGCTAAGATTGGATTCTGACGTGATAGACCTGACAACTGAGTAATATAATTTCCATGTCTAAAATTTGCTAAAACAAACGCAAACGTATTAAATGACATTACAATATATAAACAGATATAAACCAGAACTGCATGAAATCCTAAAATACTATTTGGTAAAATACCAACTAATAAGAATCCAATATGACTAATAGCACTATAAGCTAATAGACGCTTAATCTTAGATTGGTTTAATGCTCCAATACTACCAACTAACATTGATAATACCGCTCCTACAAGTAGCACAGGTTGTAACTCGTTGAAAAGACACACAAAAGGACCTGTCATTAAAATAATAACTAAACCTAAAGTAGCTATCTTAGGAACAATAGCAAAGAAAGCCGTTACAATAGTAGGTGAACCTTCATAAACATCCGGTGCCCACATATGGAATGGTGCCGCTGCTAACTTAAATAGTAAAGCAATAAGGATGAATACACATCCAATTAGAACTTCCGCTTCACCACTTGAATATCATAAGTACTCACTTAATCCTACAAAACTAGTCTCTCCTGTAAACGCGTAAACAACTGCCATTCCAAATAATAATAGACCTGATGATAACGCACCTAGTAAGAAATATTTTAAACCTGCTTCAGTAGAATGCTGACTATGACGCTTTAAACTTGCTAGTACATAGAAAGATAGACTTAGTAACTCAACTGCCAAATAAAGCATAATGAAATCACCTGAACCAACTAAGAACATCATTCCTAAAGTTGATAACACAACTAATTGTGTAAATTCATAATCAAGAATCTCATCATCAACTGTTGCCTTCATACCTAATAGTAAAACTAATGCACTACTTAAACATAACATAATTTTAATTCCAATGATAAACTCACTACAAATTAAAAAACCTCCACAAATATAAACTACGCTATTTCCCACAAAACCTAATTGGTCTGCTAATAAAAACGCGCTAAATAATAACGTAAAGATACACAATCAACCTAATTTATTTAATTGACTAACTTTCTTTCCTAGCTTAGTTAGAATTGCACCATAACCAATCAATAAAATGACCCCACAAGAGATTACAATCTCCGGAATTACTCAATAAAGATTACTTAACATTATAATTTATAACTGTCTTATCATACTCTGTTGCAACCTGACCAAATAAATCTTGACGCTTCACCCCTTCTTCGTGGTATAAACATAAAACAATTGCTCCAATCATACTCACTAATAATACTAATGCACTAACTAAAAAATAAATAAAGTAGTCCGTATACAAAATTGAACCTAATTGCTCAATGTTACTATTTTGAACTAACTCTGTAAAGTACACCATGTCTCATGACTCCTCATAACTTCCTACTGATAACGCAAAGTAGATTTGATAAAAGAAAATAGCACCGATAATCATACCAATAGGTAAATAACGTGTTGCGTTTTCACTAATCTCTACTAACTTAATGTTCAATAACATAACTACAAATAGGAACATAATACCAATCGCTCCTGCATAAACAATACAAAATAGAATCGGTAAAAACTCTAACCCTAATAATAACAATAAAAAAGCAGCATTTAAAAATGCTAAAATTAATCAGAATACACTCATAATAGGGTTATTACTAGATATTACTTGATACCCAGAAAAAACACTACTAATACTTCATAATCAAAATAAAAATGATTCCATTTTAACCCTTGGAAGGATTTGAACCTACGACACACAATTTAGAAGACTGATGCTCTACCGCTGAGCTACAAAGGCCACGAGCCCAGAAGGATTTGAACCCTCATCTCTTGCTTTGAAGGCAAGAATAATACCCTTATACTATAAGCCCATAGATGCAAACGCATCTTCAAAACAAATTAAAGAATAAATAATTTGATTACAGATGCATGCATTGGCTCTAGGCAAAGATTTGGATATACTCCTAATACTAAAGTTAAAGCAACTAAAGGTAGTAAAACCACAAATTCTCGACGCGTTAAATCTCGTGAGTAAACACTATGTTTAATATATGTACTCATTTCTCCAAAACAAACTCTATTATATAAAAATAAAGCATAACCTGCTGATAAGACCACTCCCGCACAAGACACAATTGTTAACAATGGATTCACTTGGAAAATTGCTAACAGACTTAAAAATTCTCCTACGAAATTCGCTGATAATGGTACCGCAATATTCGCTAATGTTAAGATAAAGAACATTAAACTATATAAAGGCATAGTTACTGTTACTCCACGGTAATACTTAATAATACGCGTATGATGACGCTCATATAATAAAGTTACCACAATAAATAGAGCACTACTTACCAGACCATGCGCTAACTGTAAAAAGATAGAACCTTCTACACCAATAACGCTAAATGAGAAAATAGATAACATTACTACTCCCATATGAGATACTGAAGAATAAGCAATAACTCGCTTTAGGTCTGTTTGACGTAAAGTTGTTAAACTAGCATACACGATAGCTAAACATGCCAGAGTTAATACTAATGGCGCAAAGAATTCACAACCGTAAGGTAATAAAGGAAGACTGAAACGGATAAACCCATACGCTCCCAACTTAATAAGAATACCCGCTAGAATCACAGAACCCGCTACAGGAGCTTCAACATGCGCTAAAGGTAATCAAATGTGGAATGGGAATTTAGGAATCTTAACTGCTAAACTTGCAAAGAAACATAAGAAAACCACAACTTGTACTGAATCATCAAGACTATAATTTAATAAAGTCAGGTAATCTGTTGTACCTGTAATCAGATAAATATAAAAAATAGATAAAAGCATTAAAACTGATCCTACTAAAGTATAGAAAAAGAAATAATAACTAGCTCTAATCTTTTCTTCACGCGCTCCTCAAACACCGATGATTAAAAACATTGGAATTAGAACCGCCTCAAAAAAGATATAGAAACCTAACAAGTCTAAAACCGTAAACACACCCATCAATAATACTTCCATACCGATAAAACATAATAAATACTCTTTTCGTAAAATTAAAATTGTATCTCAAGAAGCTAATAAACAGATAGGTACTAAAAAAGTTGTTAAAACGACAAAAAATAAACTGATCCCATCTAGACCAAAAAAGAATGCATAATCTTGCATTCATCACACTTTCATTGAAAATTGGAAATCTGCACAACCATAATCAAACTTAGATCATAGACGTAGTGATTCTAAAAATTCAACAACCGCAATACTCAATGCGATCTCACGTAAATTATTTTTACTAAACATCAAGATTAAAAAACCGATGCTTGGAATTAAAAATAATGGTATTAAACTATCACTGAACGTAGTCATAAAAATAAAAGGGAACCTCTAACCCACTTTACTTATCTTCAATACTATTCCTATATAATAACCTAACTCTAACATCAACATTAAAGGAAATCAAACCAATAGTAAAGAAACGATATCTGGAGGAGTTACAATAGCAATAATCAGTAATAAACCGCTATATACTCATTTTCTTAGTTGAACCAATGGCAAACTTAAACCTAACAATAACACTCCTGTTGTTCCTAAAGCTAAAAACACTATATTAGTCACAAACATAGTGAAGTCCACTAATTTAATACTACATACTAAATTCTCATTCATAAAACTAATAAAGAAAAATAGTCCGAATGGTAAAAGGTACTTTATATAACTACATAAAATCATCAAGAACAATAACCCTTGCTGAAAGATAAACCTCAATAATCTTTTTCTTTCATGCTTATATAAACCAGGGCCAAAAAAGCTTACACATGAGTAACCTAAATACGGCAACGACACAATCAAAGACACGCATAAACTTAACCACAAAAGACAACTAAAGCCTTCATAAAGCTCGGTAAATATCAACTCAATAGGACACAAATGGAAAAGCACTATATACTTATACTCAAATACAACCAGTCCTCCTAATAAAACTGACAGTAGGTAGTAACCGAATCTGTACTTTAATTCTAAGTTATGATAACTTAACATATTACGGAAAAAGAGGGACTCGAACCCACATGTTATTTCTAACATCATCTTAGCAGGATGACCCATTACCAATTCTGAGCATTTTTCCTTTGCCCAAATTCAGATTCGAACTGAAAGTCTCCGCATTACAAAAGCGTTGCATTACCGTTATGCTATTTGGGCTTACACGTAAGAACTTCTTGCTCCTCGTGCATTAGAACGCGTACGTTGACCACGACATGGTAATTTAAACTTATGTCTTCGACCTCTATAGCTATTAATTTTAACTAAACGAGAAATGTTACCTCGCACATAACGCGATAAATTTTTATGAATCGCTTTACTACTGTTTAAATTATTAAGGTCATTTAGTAACTCATATAACATGTTTAATTTTAATGCTGATATATCTGACACTATTGTATCTAAACGTACACCAATTTTTAATGCTATTTCTGATGATCGACTCTTCGAAATACCATACACTTTTCTTAAATTGTAACCAAGCGATTTTTCTGGTGCTTTGAATGTTAAAATGTGATGTCTGTAGGATTTGAACCTACGATGAGTTTCCTCAATTGATTTACAGTCAACCGCGTTAGACCGCTCCGCCAAGACACCTAAGCAACGGGCTCCTCAAACAAAAGAGGACAGAACCCAAAGCTTAATACCTTAATTACTTATGCGCTGGAATCTCTAACTTTAAAAGCTTATTCTCTAATAAACCAATTAGAGGTGTAAATACTAAGAAGTATGAGAAATAGAACACTGACGCAATTCGACCAATTAGAACATATGGCTCTTCTGGAGGACAAGCACCAATATAAGTCAGAACTAAGAAATCTCCTACTAATAGTCAAAAGAACACTTTTGCGATTGGACGGAATTCTGTAGAACGAAGTAATGAAGTGTGTACATGAGGCATTGCAAATAGAACCAATAATGACCCTGCTAGACCTAAAACACCAATTAACTTATCAGGAATTGAACGTAAAATAGTATAAGCAAATAAGAAATACCATTCTGGTTGAATATGTGGTGGAGTAACTAAAGGATTCGCTGGAATATAATTATCAACATCCCCCATAGCATTTGGCGCATAGAAAATAAATCCTGTAAACACCATAATGAAACCAACAACACCAACTAAGTCCTTTGTTGTAAAGTAAGGATGGAATGGAATCTTATCAATATTACCATCTACTCCTAAAGGGTTATTTGATCCATGATCATGTAATACAACTAAATGAACCACAACTAAACCTGCAATTAAGAAAGGAGCTAAATAGTGTAATGAAAAGAATCGGTTTAATGTAGCATTACCAATTGAAAAACCTCCTCAAACTCATTGCACAATATCATCACCAACGAAAGGAACCGCTGAAATTAAATTAGTAATAACTGTAGCTCCTCAAAATGACATTTGACCTCAAGGTAGAACATAACCAATGAAAGCTGTTGCCATCATAACAATATAGATAATAACACCTACTCCTCATAACATTTCACGAGGCGTTGTATATGACCCATAATATAATCCTCGACCAATATGCATATATACTAGCATAAAAAACATTGATGCTCCATTAGCATGAGCATAACGGATAAATCAACCTCAGTTAACGTCTCGCATAATGTGCTCAACAGAGATAAATGCTAAATCAATGTGACCTGTATAATGCATAGCTAAAAAGATACCACTACCAAGCTGAATCACAAGAACTAGACCTAATAAAGAACCAAAACTTCAAAAATATGAAATATTAGAAGGAGCTGGAAGGTCGATAAGTAAATTGTTTAACGTTGATAGTAAAGGATGAGTTTTTAACAATCTCATATATAAAAGTGTCTAAACTAAACCTACTAACCTAACATGCTAGTAAACCTAGTTATTCTCATTCTAATCCTCCTTTTGTTCACTCATAGATAAGCCCAATTGTTAACACGAATAAGAAAATATACATTGTTCAGTATCCGAAACTACTTAAATCTGAAATCACAACACTTCACGGAAATAGAAATGAGATTTCTAAATCAAAAATAATAAATAAAATCGCAACTAAGAAAAAACGAATCTCGAATTTCTGACGAGAGTCTCCAAATGGATCGAAACCACATTCAAACACTGATAACTTTTCACTATCACCGTTTTTAATTCCTAGCACGTAAGATAAAGCTGGTAATACACAAGCTAACACAATACTAAATACTGTAAATAAAAGAATCCCCGCGTATTCTGTCATATAATATCAAAAAGGGGATCTAACCCTTTATGATACCCTTACTAATTAAGTCGTCTTACTTTTGTGTAGATGTCACTAAGTACGCTAACTCGTTATAAGTATGGAACTCTGGTGGACTAGTTAAAGTTCACTCTAGACTAGGCGCTTTAACAACGTCTGTATCAACATCAAAGAACTCAGGTGAATGTCAGTAATGGTTACCAACTGCTACTCCATCTGTAAATGTTCGGTAAACAACATATAAGAATACTAGAACTGCAACAAATGAAATTACTGAACCGAATGATGAGATATAATTAAATCCTGCATAAGCATCTGGATAGTCATTATAACGTCGTGGGAATCCAGCTAGACCTAAGAAATGCTGAGGGAAGAATGTTACATTAACCCCAATGAACATCACTCAGAAATGAACTTTTCCTCATGTCTCTGGGTAAGCATAACCTGTCATCTTACCAATTCAATAGTAGAATCCTCCAAATAAGGCGAATACTGCTCCCATTGATAGAACATAGTGGAAGTGAGCAACAACATAATATGTATCATGTAGCGCGATATCAACTCCTCCATTAGCTAACATAACTCCTGTTAAACCTCCTAAAGTAAATAGGAAAATGAAACCTACCGCTCATAACATTGGTGTTGTTAACCGGATTGAACCTCCTCACATTGTACCTAATCAACTGAAAATCTTAATTCCTGTTGGAACCGCAATAATCATTGTAGCTGCTGTAAAGTACGCTCGTGTATCAACGTCCATACCAACTGTAAACATGTGGTGAGCTCAAACGATGAATCCTAATACTCCAATTGAAGCCATAGCATAACACATTCCTAAGTAACCAAAAATTGGCTTATCAACAAATGCTTGCACAATGTGACTTACAATTCCAAATGCTGGAATAATTAAAATATAAACCTCTGGGTGACCAAAGAATCAGAATAAGTGCTGATATAAAATTGGATCTCCACCTCCGGCTGGATCAAAGAAAGAAGTATTAAAGTTACGGTCAGTTAGAAGCATTGTAATTGCTCCGGCTAAAACGGGTAAACTTAATAATAATAAGATAGCTGTAATGAAAACCGCTCACACAAATAAAGGTAATCGATGAAATGTCATACCTGGTGCTCGCATGTTAACAATAGTAGTAATGAAATTCATTGCTCCTAAAATAGATGATGCACCTGCTAAGTGTAAACTAAAAATTGCTAAATCAATTGAACCTCCTGAATGGAAATCAATCGATGCTAATGGTGGGTAAACTGTTCAACCTGTACCCGCTCCTCCTTCAACTAAACTTGAACTCAATAATAAGATTAAAGCTGGAGGCAATAATCAAAATGAGATATTATTTAATCGTGGGAAAGCCATATCTGGCGCTCCAATCATTAAAGGAACCAATCAGTTACCAAAACCACCAATCATTACTGGCATAACTAAGAAAAAAATCATTACGAAAGCGTGAGCTGTAACGATTACATTATACAATTGATGATCTCCTGCTAAAAAGGCAATTCCTGGTGATGATAATTCAAAACGAATTAACATACTAAAAGCAGTTCCAACCATCCCTGCGAAAGCTCCGAAAAGAAGGTACATAGTACCGATATCCTTATGATTTGATGAAAACATTCAACGGATCATTCAAGACATTAAGGCTTAAACAGATGTCAACAAAATAACACCTGCGTAACGTACTATATATATACATTAAAGATAATACACATAATACTAAGACGAGATTAAAATATAAGAAAATAGTGTTTATAATAAAAAAATTGAGTCTTTAACTTTTAGTCCAAAAGCTAATGATTTATTTAATGCTACTGTTAACAGAAAAAGAACAAGGATAATGACTACAGTATCATTAAGGCTTAGGCAGATGTCAACAAAACAACATCTGCACAATTAGATGAAACAAACCAAATTTAAATTTAGTCTCGAGCGTCTTCTAATAACATCTCAATATGGTTACAATACTCATCAACGTTAACTGCTTTAACTGCAATTGGCATGAATGCATGATTTGCACCACAAATCTCTGAACACTGACCATAAAATACCCCTTCTCGGTTTGCTAAGAAACCTGTTGAGTTTAATCGACCTGGAATACAGTCTAATTTCACTCCTAATGAAGGAACGGCTCAACAATGAATTACGTCTGCACTAGTTAAGATAACTCGTACATGAGTAAATGTTGGAACCACTAATTGATTATCAACTTCTAATAAACGTAAATCTCCTGACTCTAAATCTGACTCTGGGATCATGTAACTATCAAACTCAATTGATACTCCGTCTTGGTCCGCATAGTCTGAATACTCATAGCTTCAATATCACTGGTGACCTACTACTTTAATAGTAATTCCAGCTTCAATAACCTCATCAATTAAATAGATAAGCTTAAATGAAGGATAAGCAATAGCAATTAAAATAAATGCTGGAGCGATTGTTCAAACAATCTCTAGCACTGTTCCGTGGATTAAATACTTATGAGAAATAAGCTTTGATCCTTTACTGTACTCTCGGCATGATTCGAACATAATTCAGAATACAGCTAATAAAATAAAAGTAAGATAAACCATAACTTCGTTGTGGAAGTTAATGATTTCCTCCATAACAGGACTAGCACTTTCTTGAAAACTTAATTGAAGTGCTTCTGCTGCATCAAAATGAAAGATACTTAACATAAAAACACTATCCCAGAGTCGAACCAGGAACCTAATCAGCCGAAATGATTTGCGCTACCAATTGCGCCAATAGTGCCGAAAACGACACCATGGACGTTATCGAAACGAATTCTAAACTGAGCTCTTTGAAGAGCTATCACTATTTAAATAAATATAGTAAAGAATTGGTAATGAAATAGCAAGATCTAAATCTAAGTTGAAACGCATTAATAATAAAATTAATGTTGTTGCTAAAAAGATTGAGAATGCGTAGTTATAAATTTGACCTGATTGTAATTTTGAAAGACTTTCTGTTAATCCTCCAAGCATCTTAGTAATACCTACTGGACCTACTTGCTCAATTAAACCACGATCAATCACTTTATAAGTAACGTCATGACCAAAACGTAACGCTGGCTTAGCTAAGTAATGGTTTAAAACATAATCTACGTGTCACTTATTGTTAAAGAACGTATAAACTACTTTACCTGCTGTACCACCCATAATACCAAACAATGCGTTTTTAGGCATATTAAATAGCACAAAACCTAAGATAGCTCCTGTAAAACTAAACATTACTGGAATTCACTTTGTAAATGTATCCATAAATTCACCGTCTAAAACGTTGTTATGAGATGGAAGAACAAAGATACTTTGCTGGAAGAAATCTGATCCTCCACCAATAATAGCGTCTCGACCAAGATAACCAACAAATATAGCTCCAAAACTTAATAAAAATAATGGCACACACATTTGTCAAGGTGACTCATGAGAACCTAAAAACACACGTTGAGGCGCATTTGTAGGTACAATAAACGTTAAGACTAATAAACGAATAGAATAAAACGCTGTGAAACCTGCTGAAAGTGTCCCTAATCAATGCGCAAAACAACCGTCAATAGTATAACTACTATAAGCTAATTCTAAAATAGCGTCCTTTGAATAGAAACCTGTTAAGAACGGGAATCCCATTAAAGATAAAGAACCGATTAACATTAATGAATATGTGAATGGAAGACTTTTAATCAAACCTCCTAACTTTCTCATATCCTGCTCATCTGCCATTGCATGAATAACACAACCTGCTGATAAAAATAGTAAAGCTTTAAAGAAAGCGTGGTTCGCTAAGTGAAAGAAACCAACACCGTAATTAGACACACCACAAGCAAAAACCATATAACCTAACTGAGAACACGTTGAGTAAGCAATCACTTTTTTAATATCATTTTGAAATAAACCTACTGTTGCTGCAAAGAATGCTGTACAAGCTCCAATAACTGCTATTCAACCTAATGCATAATCTGAATGCTCGATAATAGGAGAACATCGCACTAACAAGAATACACCTGCTGTAACCATCGTTGCCGCATGAATCAAAGCTGACACTGGCGTTGGACCTTCCATCGCATCTGGCAATCAACCGTGTAAACCTAACTGAGCTGACTTACCAACTGCTCCAAGAAATAATAGCATTGAAATTAATGTTAAAGAATGGAAACTGTGACCTAGAATAACAAATGTACTATCAACACACTCTGTTGCTGATGAAAACATCACACTGAAATCTAATGATCCAAAAGTATCAAAACAAACAAACATACCTAATGCTAAACCTACATCACCAACTCGGTTGATAACCATCGCCTTGATAGCTGACTTATTAGCTTGAATACGAGTATATCAAAAGTTAATTAGTAAATATGAACATAAACCAACTCCTTCTCAACCAATAAATAATGTTAACAGGTTCGATGATGTAACTAAAATCAACATAAAGAACGTAAATAGACTTAAATAACCCATAAAACGACATAAATGCGGATCTCCATTCATATATTCCGTTGAATATAAATGAACTAAACAACTCACTCCTGTAACTACGATTAACATAACACAAGTTATCTGATCAAACATTAAAGTGAACGATACAGAGAATAAACCTACATCCATTCAATTTCAAAGATCTACATAAACTGAACTACCACATAACCCAATTTCGTAAAACCCTAAACAAGATAACAAGAATGTAATCACGATACAACTAACTGTAATTATAGATGCACCCTTTTCACCGATAAAACGACCTAAACTTGTGGCCGATAAAAAACTAAATAAAGGCATAAATAATATTAATGTATACATCTAAGACTTCTACTATCTAAGAAGGACTCGAACCTTCGACTTGAAAGTTAACAGCTTTCCACTCTACCAACTGAGTTATTAGATATTATCAATATGATTACGATGTATATAAAAATCGAAATAATTATAAACATCTTTTATATGACCATAACTCATAAATGCTTTTCTAACCCAACCTGCTTTTATAGGACGACCAATAAAAATATCATACACTGTTTGCTTTAAGTTGACCGTTTGAATATCGTAATACTTACCTGTAAGACGACACACGATTCGAACCTCCACTAAATCCTCCCAAACACCTGATTCGATTCTTAACCAAGGCGATCTTTGAGTTCCCTCCGGAAAACTATATGGAACCACTCCTAAATTACTATCGTAGTAATCACCGGATTTTGAATCTCCTAAATCTATCAACAGACACGATCGCTTTAAATAACAACCTATAGCATATACGTAAACGCTTCAGTAATTTCAGGGCGTTGATTTAAACATAAGATAGAATAACTCATCTTTTTGGTCTGGACTCCAAGTATTTTTTATATAATAAGCTTTGTGACGATAACCTTGTTCTCATTCATGTCTTTCTTTAAATAACAATGAACGACTAGAAGCTTCTGAAACAAGCTTAACCACTGTACTTATCAGACAAGGATTTAACACACAAAGATCTAAAATTAAACTAAATCTTGCACGGTTACCTGTATAAAAAAGATCAATACGCGGAGTTGTACCTTTTTTACGCGTTCGGTACGCCGGACGTTTTCACGTATAAGGCATAGCAAAAGGAACCGTCACCTCTGAGTCAATTAATACACGTAAAACATCTCTTATACTTTCTTTACCGTAATGCTTCATTAAGAATAATTCAAGATTACTTTTTTGCTCTACAAGGTCACCATAAAAATAAAAACCACACTGCTTAGAATGACCCCCTGAAAGATGCTTATTGAAACATAAAGTATTTAAACGCGTTAAAGAACATACACTATAACTAAAAATACTACACCAAACAAGGCTTATAAAAAAACTATGTTTACGATCTACACCATGCCACTTTAAAAAATTGTTTGTTTTTCGTCATATTCGGTGACGAACTTTACCATATTTCCTTCTTAACGAAGCCTCATGAGGTAATACTTTAACCGCGCTTCACTTATTAAGACTTACACGGTATTTTTTAAAACGATGATAGTACCTTCGAGTGTAATACCTAAAAAACGAACTTAAAAGCACTGAAAAACCTAACATTTTGCTTAATATCTCAGTATCTAAAAACTGAGGGAGACAATTAAGCTCCTCATCAGTAAATAGAGATAAATAAGAATACTCAAACTACATCAACGAAATGTCAATATCAAATAGCTGCTTCAAAACCATTATGATGATGCTTTGTAAAGTGATGGCTTAAGATTCTAAAGAAACAAACGATTAAAAATGTTGTTCCAATTAAAACATGGATTCCATGGAAACCTGTTGCTAAAAAGAACGTCGATCCATATGAAGAATCTGAAATAGTGAAAGGCGCTTCATAGTACTCCATACCTTGTAATCCTGTGAAGATTACTCCTAAAACGATTGTTAAAAATAATGACACGATCGCGTTGAAACGATCTCCTGAAATTAATCCATAGTGAGACCATGTAACTGTAGCTCCTGATGTTAATAGAAGCGCTGTATTTAATAATGGTACGTCAAACGCATTAATAGGCACAATACCAACTGGCGGTCAAACACCTCCGATTTCAATTGTAGGACCTAATGATGAATGAAAGAAAGCTCAGAAAAATGAAAAGAAGAAACACACTTCTGATAAAATGAATAATAGCATTCCTTGCTTTAAACCACGCTGAACCACTAAAGTGTGATGACCTTCAAATGTTGCCTCACGGATAACATCTCGTCATCAAACAACCATTACTAAAATAACAAGCCCCAAACCTGAAAACATAACTAACTCTCCAAACTCGTAACTATGAAAGTACATAACTGTACCTACTGTCATCCCTAATGCACCAAATGAACCTACGTATGGTCAAGGTGAAGGGTCTACCAAATGTCATGGGTGATAATGTTTAGCCATTTATAAAATATAAGTTTTAATAACATACTAGATTTAAAAAAAATGACACAATGTCAAGTACGGTACGTATGTTCTATTAAGTCAAATGCTAAGCAATTAATGCTTCTTAGATCACTTAGCTTGCTTTCCTCACTTTGTTTTAGGTTGAGATCCACCACGAGTTTTACCTCCATTAGGATGATCCACTGCATTTTGAGCATTACCACGCACCACCGGACGACGACCTAACCAACGGTTTGCTCCTGCCTTACCTTTTTTAATTAACTTATGAATTTCATTTGAACTTGAACCAATAGATGCAAATGCATCGCTACTAAACCACTTAGTACTCTTAGAACTCAAACGAACTAAGCTTTGTCCACCTTCCGTTAATAAAAGACGACCGTTTGTACCTGCTGCACGACAATATTTACCATCTATATTATAAATTGATGTACCTACACGAATATCTTTTAATCGTAATACATTCCCTTCAAAGTCTTTAGATGTGTAACGTTGAAGACGCTGACCCTCCGTTGACAAACGGTAACCAAAATCAAACGTATCATTCACCACACGGCTAATTAAAACGCTTCGATTACTATCATACTCTGAAGAAATATAACTTATACGATCTGAATAACGACTAATATTTCCTGAATAATCAATATACTTTAATTGACGCTTATTTCCACCTCCACGATGACGCGTTGTTACACGACCTGTCTCGTTACGACCACTACTTTTATGAACATTTGTACGAAGAGTCTTACCTGGAAGAACCTTACTCAACTCTGAATAGTCCTGAACCACACGGTTACGAAAATGAATCCCTTTCGTTTTTAACTTACTGATACTTTTAATTGCCAAACTCCTCATTTTGTATAAATTTCTCGGCTAGTTGACTTATGTTTTAAACACAAAGTGTTACCCGAAACTCCTCCCTCTGATTCTACCATTGTACGAGCTCGACGCGCTCCGTTTAGACGACCTTTCACGCTAACCTTAATACCACGGTCTGATACTTTTCCTAATTTTCCTCCTAAACCTACAATTGAACCACTATTTAAGTTCGAAATAGTCTTAATTCCTACAATCAAATCTTCACGAAGTTTGGAAACCTTCAATGAACGGATTGTACCCTCTTTATTACTCTTGGTCATTAACATTTAAGCTCGGAAGGACTTGAACCTACGACCACCAAATTATCGGTTTGGCGCTCTACCAACTGAGCTACGAGCTCTAGAATGACCTTAAACATAACACAAACCTTTAGGAAAACCACACTTACCTTTTTTGGTTACGGTGAACTACGGTATCCCTATTCCGGCCCGTTTTATGACTAAAACGTACCTCACTTACTCTACCGCCCTCGGCAAGCTCGGGACCTACATCTACCTTACCTTATTATAGAATGATTTATAGTATCTATACCTATACAATTAACATTATATTTAACCTAATGTCCTACTTTAGACCTCATCATACACTCTATCTTTCTCATTATTAGGTACGTAATATAACTTATTTATCACACTACATAACCCCATATATTAAACGGTATATATATCGTGTCGCTTGCTAACGCTACGCTACACCTCTACCTATACCGCCCCTCCCTTCGGTCGGGGTCTACTCTCATTAACTAGGAGTACCCTCTCCTCTTTTGGGTTAACCTATTATTATTTATTCCTATAACTTATATAATACTATACTAAACCTAACACTAGATATACTACTCGGTATATCTCTAGCGTACCGTACTAACGCTACGCTACGCCAATATCTATACCGCCCCTCCCTACGGTCGGGGTCTATTATCATTAGGTATTATTACTTCTATACATTACCTATTGCCCTCCCTACGGTCGGGCTATAATACTATTATATACTATATACCTACTGGGGCTCCACGCGCATATTTTTCTTTTTTTTGCACGCCTTATAACAAAGGAATAGAATTGAAAGAAAATAAGAATTTATGCAATGGTGTACACTCGATAAACCCCTTTTTTACATTCTTGAAACCTCCTTTTATAACAATGTTACAACCCCCTATGTCTGTTGAATTAAAGAACGCTGATGGTAATAAAAAAAACGTATATAAAGATGTCATATCCTCCACCCCTACACTCACTGACGATTGTCCATTACCTAAGTAGTTTAAATTAAGACTCAAACCTTCTTTTCGACGTGACATGCTAGGCAAAAAAGAATATTTTACCTGGATCATGAAATTTTTAAAGGTCTTACTCCCTGCTGATAATGTTGAAAGAGTCCCCATCACCATATTAGGACGAACTCTAAAACTCGCAATAGACTTTTTAGTCTCTTTTACTAGCGGACGCTGGCCTGTCACATTTAAATTTATGTAATACAACGGTAACAATAGTTTAGAATTTAAAATTAACTTATTTAATGAGCTGTCAATAACCGCACTTTTAACACTACACTTCTCTAAACTATGCTGAAAATGAAACTTTGTTAATGAATTGTGATGAGAATAATGCATTCTTAAACAGATCGCTTAGAAACCGACATAATCTTTTTAGTCCCTTCCAATAATCTTAAACTTGAACTGACAGGACCCTTGATTCTACTTCCTATCGGCAATAAATCAAGACCTTTAGCTCCATGTTTCACTAAGATGATACGATTCTCATCCCATTTTAAATTATTAGAAAAACCCTTGCTCTTTCGATTACTTCTAATATACAAAGCTTTACTCATTGTACCTTTCCTTATTTTAGAATTTGCGATATTTCTTTTTACTGCTACTAGTAATAAAGCACCTAGGCCCCCCACCTTTCCATTTTTTGGCTTTAACACTTTTATAACCTCACCTTTTGTAGCACCTGAGTTATCGCTAATAATTGCTTTAGACTTTAACTGTAACATCTTTTAATTTTTTGATTACTAAAGAATCACTCCGTCTTGCTCTTATAGCACCCTGCACTTTTCCTTTCTTACCGACCATTCGATTCTCTAAAACACGCCATCATACTGGCTTATAACCTTTTTTTCGAAACGAATCCATTAATCGCTTTAACACTACACGGTATCTAAAAGGATTAGACGAAATTTTCTTTTCTAATAGCTTAGACAATACACTCGAATCCTCAAAAGCATCGTTAATTATACGAATGCTCACTGATACGTTCTTATTGAATCTTAGAGATAGCACTGACTTTGTCATTGCTACAAGTCGCTCTAAATATAAAACACAATAACGACTGTTTTTATTATTTTTACTAATGAAGACTAGAAACTTTAGACTAATTTTCTTAGGATAAATGTGAATAAATACATCAGATACAACGTAATTATAATTTTCAAATAATCCTCTAATAAAGTCTCTGATTCATTTTTCTCCGAAATAATCTTGGTCTATACTTCTTGACAGCCAAGGATAGCTTATACCTAACTTTTTGCTTAACATATTAATATATTATTTTTTATTATTCTTAAAGACAACTCGCTTTTTAGATTGGAAAAACTCACCGCACCTATGACCAACATGGTCTGATGACACTTTAATTCCTTTCGTTAATAAACCGTTTTCTACAATAACTGTTGTATTAACATCACTAGGCTTAATAACTTGAGCCCTGTCTAACGAGGTTTTCTTTGATGACTCTTTACCAAAAGAGTAATCAATTACTGGTTTTCATTTTGATCTTTTCACGTTAGATATAAGAGGATTTGAACCTCTGACCAAAAGATTAAAAGTCTCCTGCTCTACCACTGAGCTATATATCTTACAACCTATCAAGTTAGGAGGACTTGAACCCCCAACTTATACTCCCAAAGCATACGTTTTACCAATTGAAACTATAACCTGGACTTGAAGTTTAATCGATTCTAATGGCTAATCCACAACACACAATTAGAACACTTTTCTTTACTAAAACCTGTTTTTTTCATACCCAAATATTTTCGTTTACACTTCTATATATCATACTCATAGCCATCCCATGTGAATCTGCAATGTCTTTTATTTTAGTATAGTAACGTTTAGACCCGTCCCGTTGTATTAGACAGAATATTCTCCACATAGTATGACGGGCTCCGTGATAAGGTCTGTAAAGCACCTGATTATTATCCAAACGTGGACCTATCTTTCCTTCCAAAGCACTATAAATCTCGCGACGTGTCAAATTTAGACCTTCCTCAACTCTTTTGTAAGTTCAATAAACATCTGATTCTAAAGTATCTACATCTAAACCACATATAACACTAAATGGAGCTTGTACGTTGTAACAGGTATAACTTCCTAGATCTCTTAAAGCGTATAAACTTCCTTGGTACTCTCAGTATTTCAAGTCACCTCCTCGAACTCCTTTTACTCCCAAACTAATATTAAATACGTAAACCTCTATATCTCTCAAAAGATACTCTTCAGGCACTTCAAAGCGCTTCGTTATCTTGCGCTTTTCATACAAACGCCATGAATCTGTATTAACTCTAAAATGCTCGACTAAACGGCTCTTCAAATCCTCTGAACAACCTCAATAATAACCTTTATTTTTTGTGTCGACAATTAAATAAACACCACTATTTTCTTTAAGCATCCTATAATTTAAATTATCAGCTTTTCCAAGAAAAGTTAAAGACTCAATTTTTTTATTATAAACACTGTTGTAATTATTATTATAGGTTAATCTTAATTTATTCATTAGTCCCTAAGAGATTTGAACTCTTGACTCCTTCCTTGTAAGAGAAGTGCTCTGACCAACTGAGCTAAGGGACTGAAAAAAGACCAAAGCTAACCACAATAGCTAGCTTTTTTTCAACCTAAAATCAGGTTAAAAATTACATTCCATATAAAATTAAGAACGCAAACATTAGAGCGAATAGCCCCATAGCCTCAGCTAATGCGAATCCTAAAATACAATATGTAAATAATTGAGCCTTTAATGATGGGTTTCGAGCGTATCCTTGGATCATTCCTCCGAATACTGCTCCGATACCAGCTCCTGCTCCTCCAACTCCAGCTGAAGCAGCTCCTGCTCCTACTAACTTAGCAGCATCAAACATAGCACTTGGTAATCAATCTTGCATTATTGTTTAGTTAAAAATTAGGTTAGCAGTGGCACGTACAGCATACATTGCCTGCTTTTCGAAAGAGACGAGAATCGAACTCGCAGTCACTCGCTCGACAAGCGAGGGCATTACCAATTATGCTACTCCTCCTTTTTTTTATTTCAATCTTAATTATGATGTTACACAGATTCGAACTGTGATATTTTGCGCATGAAACAAACATCTTACCATTAGATGATAACATCGAAAATGCTTTAGTAATAAGGCATTACTTCATGTCACCATAAAGCAATTAACCTTTTAGCAAATTAATAAATCGCACAGAAATCGAACCTTTCACTCTATAATATGCAATTAAGATAGATAAACCGATAGCTGATTCTGCTGCTGCTACAACTAAAATATATAAGGCAAAAATCTCACCGTTTAAATCGTCAATAAATGAACTAATAGTCAATAGTAAAAAATTAATACTTAATAACATTAACTCAATAGACATTAGTAAAATAATAATATTCTTTCTATTAACGATGATACCAAGAACACCCAACAGAAATAATACGAAAGCGATTGTTAAATAATCCATTAGCATAATAAAGTATACCCTGAACAGGATTTGAACCTGTGTTACTGTCGTGAAAGGACAACTTCTTGACCAACTAGAAGATCAGGACACATTTAATTTAATTATGGATAAAGGGATCGAACCTCTAATTACCTTAATCAAAATAAGGGGTCTTGCCATTAGACGAATCCATAACTATTACCTTAATAAGTTGTATATTTTCTTTTTTTGATAGACTTACATTTAAAAGGTAACTTTTTTTTAACTAGAGACAAAGCTCCTTCTGCTACTACTGGACTTAAATCTCCACCAAGTTCAACCACAATACTCCCAGGAGACACTCGTGTTTCTCAAAACTCAACAGAACCTTTACCTTTACCCATACGAGTTTCTAAAGGCTTCTTTGTCACTGGAATATGAGGAAATACTCTTAATCAGATTTTTCCTTTTCGTTTTAGGCTACGCTTTAAAGTCATAACAATAACTTCAATCTGTCGATCTGTTAATAAACTAAACTCATCTGACATTAAGCCATACTCACCATAAATCAAATGGTTTTTTTTATTAATAGTCCGACCAACTTTATAAAGATGGTGCTTTTTAAATTTTCTTTGCTTAGGTCTGAACATACTTAATTAATTATAAACGAGGCTTACACTTTTTTGCAACCGTACTTTGAACGACTTCTACTTCGTGTCACCGGCCCTAGATCAAATTTACCTCGAATACATTTATACTTTACACCTGGTAAATCACGAGTTCTTCCACCACGAACCATAACCACCCCATGTGACTGCAAGTTATGACCCTCACCAGGAATGTAAGCCCAAATTGTTTTTTTTGTCGAAAGCAAACGCACTTTCGCCACTTTTCTTAATGCTGAGTTTGGTTTCTTAGGCTTTCGCACTTCGATTCTTAAACAAACCCCTTTTGCAATCGGTTGACCTTGAAAAGCTGGAGCTCTACGTTGTTTAGCTGGCTTTTTTCTAGGTTTTCGAATTAACTGATTTAATGTTGCGATGGGTGATAAGAGAGACTTGAACTCTCGACCACTCCAACCACAATGGAGTGCTCTACCAACTGAGCTATAACCACCTATTTAAAGATATTTTTATTAAGCCAGATTGGATTCGAACCAATATCGTTATCTTTATGAGAGACGAGATTTACCAATTAAACTACTAGCTCTTAAAAAAGAAACGTAACGCACTTTAGCACAATATCTTTTTTCCCCTTACATATGTCCACTTTTGGCATTTACAAAGAAAATCTTTTTTTTCCCTTACATACGTCCACTTTTGACACTTTAACGAAACTTAGCTTTTTTCTCCTTACATACGTCCACTTTTGACACTTTAACAAAAAACCACTTTTTGATTATTTAATGCTACTGATAGGACTTGAACCTACGACCTTTCGATTTTCAGTCGAACGCTCAACCAACTGAGCTTCAGTAGCTAAAGATAATGCAACGAGGCATTTGAGGTCTGTTGGTTTCAGGCCTACTATCAATTTTACTATACACTATCTTTCCTATTTTGTGGGCGAGACTTGAACTCGCACGCTAATTAAAGCACCTGATTTTAAGTCAGGCCTGTCTACCGATTCCAGCACCACAAAGAAAGAGATTCTAAAAACCTCCTCCCGCAATTGTTAAAGGTACACGTATGTCCTTGTTATGATGATAATGAGTGAATAAAACTTCATTCACACCTACATATACAAAATTTCCACTAAGATTTAACTCTGGATGTTTGAACGTTCTTTTCGTTACTTTCTTTAAATACCCTCCTGATTTCCACATTAATTTTCTTCTCAGGTTCTTAAAGAACATATAACGCTTTCAAATTAAAGACTTACCTTTTTTATCTCGACCTCCTTCGTTATTAGGCTTTAAAAATCTAGACTCCGCTGGTCTAAAATCACCGTTAACTTTAGTGTCGTTATATTTTTTAAGCCAGTACATTCAATTCATTGTAAAACGTCTATACTTTTTGTATTGGCGGCTCTTTGGGCGCACTACCAGTCTTCACGTAGCTGGAAAATGTTTTAAATGCTCACGTTTTAACAAAGTAAATGGCAAACTCTCATGAACCATAGATATCAAAGAACCTGCTTTTAACAAATGATGACCATTGTAAATTACTTTATTATCTACCTTTACAACTCCTTTTCTTATTCATTTACGTGCTTCGTGTAAATCTAATGCGTAACCTAATCTTACTAGACACACGTCCAATCTACGTTCCATATTCTTATAAAGAACTTCTTTAAAACCTGAGCTTGCTGGTCAATTAGCACGACTTTTTCTCATAGCCTTAATCGAACGATTATTCACACGATAATACTTTTTAAAAGAACCTTTAATAATGGTTTTTTGCTTATATGGACTATAAACACGACCTCTTTCAAAAGAAAATTGTTTTCCCATTGAGCTCAAAACTTGGTCTGACCAACTACTTCAAAAAGCGGAACTCACTTTTGAACTTTGATAACGAGAACCTAAGTTAGCTTCAACCGCTTTAGTTTTTAAAGATAACCTCGCTTCTTCTTTAGTTATTCTATAGCGAACTCCTTTAGAAACGACTTCGAACGGCTTTTCTAACTTCTCTTTATTTTGAAAGACTTGACCTGAACGAATTAACTCTAAGGCCGAGTCTTTTTTCTTTCAACTTCCATTAGAAACAACTCTACTATTACTGATTGCTTCAACTAACATTCAATTTTTATTATTTATAGCGTTATTTTTTTTCATTTAATACTAGACTCCCTTTTTTAGCTGGAGTTTTCTTTATAACCTTAAAAAAAAAGTTATTCATTATTGATAAATCTGGACTTCAACCGTTAACTGTTGAGCCTACCACTCAGACGTGCATGTTATCTGGGATTTTATAATCTATACTTTCAGGCTTACCAACTCGAAGTTTTAAAAAACCGTTTTCTACACTAGCTTTAAAACCTACTCCTCGTAAAGTAAACTTTCTCATAAATCCAGAATCAATAGTCTTAAGACATGTCATAAGTTTTCGAGTGATTTCTTTTTCTGAGTCAATACTGTCAAGACAGAATCAAGCTGAAAGCCCTGTCGTTTTATTCTTTAAAAAAAAGAAGAACTGATTCTTTACCTTTCTACATAATAACTCAACGTCTTTACCTATATCTAAGGGTAATGTTAATCTTGTTTTTATATCTTCCATTGTTAAAAATACATGTTATAAATTTAATACTCTACTTAAAAAGAGATAGCATCAAAATCTTTAATTATACACTTAATATTTTTAGTACAACTAAGCTCAACAAATTGCTCTGCTTTCACATGTTGCCTATACTTAGAGTTAGTCTTACTCTTAAAAAAAACAAATATAAGGTTAATTTCAGGCTTGAGCTGCTTCCAGCCTTTAAAAAGAAGTACGTAGCTACTGAGCGATGCGGATAAACCACAACTCATACACCAGGGGTACCAAGCTTCAAGTCCTTGCGTACAAAGAAGCTTTCCTTATTCGTTTAACATGGTACTGTGGATAGAATCCAAGCTGTCTCACGACGCTTTAAACTCAAATCATGTAGCGTTTTAAAGGACGAACAGTCCTACCCTTGTTAGCGGCTGCACCAACAGGATACGCCAATTCAACATCGAGGTGGCAAACACCCAGTTCGATAGGAACTCTAGCCGGGTATTACACTGTTATCCCTTGCGTAACTTAACCTATGATCGCATGCAAAACCATGAATGACATGCGGGTCACTATACTCGTCTTTCGACCCTGCTCGAAATGTCTCTCTCGCAGTCAAACTCCCTTATGCTATTACACTCTACACTTTATTTCTAATAAAGTTGAGGGAATCTATTAGAAGCCTTTGTTACAATTTAAAAGGCTATCGCCCCAATAAAACTGTCTCTGATACACTGTCTGCATAAATGCATAAGTTATACCTGTTTATTTCAGGCTAGTATCTCATCTTGCGTTTCATCAAATACCTAGCGGTATAGAATCAATAACTACTAGCTATAGCTGCACAAAAATAACAAGTAAACAATGTATCATAACAGTAAAGCTGCAAGGGTCTTCGTGTCCTACAGCACCTATATAGTATCTTCACTATAATTCCAATTTCACTGAGCTTAACTGTGAGACAGTTGAGCCATGGTTACTCCTTTCATACTTTCCAACAATTAATTGGATATTGATTGCGCTACCTTAGGACCCTCAGAGTTAGGGCCGCCATTAAGTTGACCTTATACATTTATTAAACACTTTCGGTTACAACCATTGGGCAGGAGTCACTTCAAATACAAAAACGCATGTTTTAGCTTAAAGCTGTGTTTTTAGTAAACAGTCCCAGCTCACGATTCTATGATTCTAAATTCTATTTTAGATTTCCTTATTGCGAACGTACGGAAACATTTTGCCGAGTTCCTTACAGTTATTTCTCTCATCACCTTAGAATTCTCTTCCTGGACACTTGTGTCAGTTTTAGTACAGTTAAATGCCCTATCTTCTTTCTCGATTTATGTCTGCATAAATGTCAGAAAAGGGCTACCCATCAAGCTACGTTTTCACATCACTCTTAGGGACTGAGTCGGAAATGGAATGTTCATCATATACCCATAAAACCTTGTCCTTTCGGTGAATCTTTTTATTAAAAGATTTTTTAGTTACTCATAATTACATTATTACTTTTGATTATCATTTGATCTTTTACAAGATCCATACTAATATACAAAACAATCTCCTACCAGATAGAACTATCTACCTTCTAAGTTTCAGTGAATAAATTTTAGCCACCTAAATTTTCGGTTGTCGTCAACCTTAAGTCAGTGAACTGTTACGTTATCTTTAAAAGTGGCTGTTTCTAAGCCTACTTCTTGACTGTATTAATTTACAACAAGCCTTTCACACTAAATTTATTTTAATGACTTTAACTTTAGATCAAGGTTGTTTCCTTCTCGAGCTATTACCTTATCGCAATAACTCTGACTGCTTAATATCATTTATTGGAATTCTGAGTTTGAAAGTGTAAAGTACAACTCATGGAGAAGCCAAGTACACTATCAGTGCTTTACCGCCAATAAACTAATGTTTAAACGCTATACCTAAATATATTTCGGAGATAACCAGCTATGCGGAATTCGATAAGCCTTTCACTCCTAGTCACATCTCATCCAAGATTATTGCAACAATCAATGGTTCAGCCCTCCACTATATATTAATATAGATTCAGCTTGGACATAACTAGATCATCCCGTTTCGGGTCCGATTACATCATACTTTAACGCTCTATTAAAACTCGTTTTCACTAAGGTGCTAACCGTGCATGATATAATCACTTGTAATTCCATTATACAAAAGGTATCGTCGATTAAGACGGGCTTTAAATAACCGATTTCAGAACTATTTCAATCTGTATACAGATTTTTCAATTTTCCCTCGCGGTACTATTTCACTATCGGTGTAAATATGTATTTAGTCTTAGAAAATGGCTTTCCTAGAGTTCAAACCAAATTGATTCTACTCTTTAGTATTGATAAGTATCAAATCTCTATACAGGACTTGGTTACCTTTTATAGTAGTATTAACTGAGATCTACTTAACACAATACTTTAGACTACAAGGAGTTCGCTCACCGCTACTATCCTTATCTCGGTTGATTTCTTTTCCTTCAGCTACTAAGATGTTTCATTTCACTGAGTATTTAAATGTTACGGATTTTTCCTTCAGGGAAGATAACAAGCAAATTTTCTTTTGTTACCCTTTCGATGTTTCGTCGCCCTACTCATATTTACCCAAATCATCCTTCGATTATCTTACATTATAATTAAATGTATGGGATAACGGACTCGAACCGTTCTAATCTGCTTGGAAGGCAGGAATTTTACCAGATAAACTAATCCCACTACAATAGCACAGGCGAGATTCGAACTCGCTATGTACAGATCATGAGTCTGGTAGCTTCCAATCGCTATCCGTGCTTTCCTCCCACCTCAGGTTCCCCTAAGGTCACCATGTTATGACTTTTACCACATTTGGTGTAAAACCTAACAAAGAAGAGCTAAAACAGTTTATACCTTTAAATATAAATATTGCTTTAGATTCCAGGCTTCAGACTTACAAACATTTGCGGTAGTGACAGGCAGTTAGTGGCAAAGTAATTTACAATTCACCGAGCCGATCTAATACTCGATTACTAAGGAATCCTATTTCATGGAGACGCTTTTCAGTCACCAATCCAAACTTCGGACCATTTTAAAGATTAACATTTTATTACTAAATAGTCTCCTATTGTATGATCCATTGTATCACATATGCAGCCTTTTTCATAAAGCGCATAAAGACTTGACGTTATCCCCACCTTCCTCTATTTTACAATAGCAGTTGCTCATGAAAGTAACATAAGCTAAGGGTTGCATTCGTTTAACGAAATTAATCAGACATCTCAAAACACGAATTGACGACAGCCATGCACGACCTGAATAAAGCATAAGCTTTACACTAGAAAAAGTAAGATTTCTCGCGGATTGTCGAATTAAGCTACATGATCCTCCCTCGATTTTACTAACGCTCTATTAATTTGAATTTTAATCTTGCGATCGTAGTATTCAGGTGGTAGATTTAACGGGTTACCTTGGGCACGAAATACACTATCTCACACCGAATCTACATCGTTTACGGCTTAGACTACAAGGGTATCAAATCCTTTTCGCTCCCTAAGCTTTCATGTCTCAGCGTCAGTTTATGGCCAGATTGTTGCCTTCGCTTTTGGTGTTCATACTGAGATCTACTCATTTTATCGATACCTCAGTCGTTCCACAATCCTCTCCTAAACTCTAGACTTACAGTTTTCTAAAACCCTTTCAATCCTAAATCAAACATTTCACTTAGAACTTATAAGTCAACCTACACATCCTTTACACCTTAAGTTATAGAGTAACACTCGAGGCCCAGGTCTAACCGATGCTTCTGGCACCTGAATTAGCCGCCCCTTCCTAAAATAAAACCTTCACTATAGATTCTATTTCTTGATTATATCAACGTATCTTGATTCATATTAATAAGATACCATAATTATCCTTAGTAGCTTTCTCAGGATTTCTCCCATTGGAAAATATTCATTACTGCTGCCCCACATTGTGGGTAGTGCCCGTGTTTCAGTGCACTTGAGGCTGGACGTACTTTCATACCAGCTACGCATCTTCGCCTAAGTAGTCCTTTACACTACTCAATAGCTAATACGGATAAAGCCCATCTTTCATCGATATTCTATCTTCATTATTTACTTCACGCCGAAGTAAGTTTACCAGTATTTATTTTATTCTGAAACGAAAGGTAGGTTCTTTATTTATACTCTCCCGGACGCCATGTTAATATATTAATATTAATGTCATTCGACTTGCATGTATTAGTCCCTAAGCTAGCGCTCACTCAATGCCATTATCAAACACTACATGTTTATAGTTTCACTATTTCTTCTCTTTTTTATTCTATGACGACACTTAACAAGAAAACCTTTTTTCTCCCTACATACGTCCACTTTTGACATTTATAAAGAAAAGGCTTTTTTCTCCCTACATACGTCCACTTTTGGCATTTATAAAGAAAAGGCTTTTTTCTCCT
>JACLAD010008400.1_pt1 | contig 26953 bp, 16 predicted proteins | sample 8027901 | NCBI WGS metagenome assembly JACLAD01 (sample SAMN15725071, study PRJNA655200) | protist metagenome | isolation source: fluorescence activated cell sorting (FACS) single amplified genomes of... | place: Spain: Blaines Bay Microbial Observatory, Mediterranean Sea | collected 2016-07-05 | reverse complement strand
AGCTCCGCCCGGATCGCGCGCCGCAGGGCGTTCTCGACGTCGCGGTCGTCGCCGAGCTTGTTCTTGGACATGCTGCCCAGCGCATCCTCCACCGCCTCCTCGATGACCTCGCGCAGGATATCGCCGTCATTGTCGTCCTTGGGCACGCCCTTGAGGAAGAGCTTCGGCCCGTCGAGAAGCGCGTTCTTGGCCCCGATGGCGAGGGCGACGACGATCACCCCTTCGGCCGCGAGCTGCCTGCGCGCGCGGATCACGCCGTCCCCCTGGGGCAGGAGGATCTTGCCGTCGATCATGATGCGGCCCGAGGGCACTTCGTCGATGCGGCGAAGGTCGCCGGGCGCGATGCGGATCAGGTCGCCATTGCGCGGCACGAGGGTTTCTTCGACGCCGAGGCTTTTCGCGAGATCGGCGTGTTCGCGCAGGTGCCGCGCCTCGCCATGGACGGGGATCGCATAGCGCGGCCTCACCCAGGAATACATGTCGCGCAACTCGTCGCGGCAGGGATGGCCGGAGACGTGAACGAAGGCGTCTTCCTCGGTGATGATGGAGACGCCCAAATCGGTGAGCTGGTTCATCAGCTCGTAGATGCCGCGCTCATTGCCGGGAATGATCTTCGAGCTGAAGATGACGGTATCGCCGTCGGAGAGGACGAGGTCGGGATGATCGTCCCGCGCGATGCGGGCCAGCGCCGCCCGCTCCTCGCCTTGGCTGCCCGTGCACAGATAGAGGATTTTGTCCTTGGGCAGGTAGCCGGCCTCTTTCGGATCGACGAAGCTGACGCCTTCGGGAAGCAGGTCCACCATGCGCGCCACGTCGATCATGCGCAGCATGGAGCGGCCCAGGAGGCAGACCGAGCGGTCCGCCGCCATCGCCGCCCGGCAGACCGAGACGAGGCGCGAGACATTTGAGGCGAAAGTGGTCACTGCCACCCTGCCCTTCTGCTCGGACACGATCTGCTGGAGCGTGTCCGCGACATCGCTCTCCGACCCCGACCGACCTTCGGACAGGACGTTGGTCGAATCGCAGATCATGGCGAGAACGCCCTGCTCGCCGAGCTCGCTCAGCGCCTCTGCATCGGTCTTCGAGCCCAGCACCGGCCGCGGATCGAGCTTCCAGTCGCCCGTATGCAGCAGCGTGCCGAACTCGGTCCGGATCGCGATGGCGTTCGGTTCGGGGATGGAATGGGTCAGCGTGATGAATTCGAGATCGAAGGGTCCGAGTTCGAAACGCGCCTGCAGGTCGACGATCTTGATCGGCGCGTCGTCGATGCCGACTTCCTTGAATTTGCGGCGCACGAGTTCGGCCGTGAACGGCGTCGCGTAGATATTGCATTCCAGATCCGGCCACAGATGGGCGACGGCGCCGATATGGTCCTCGTGTCCGTGGGTGAGGACCATGCCGAGCAGGTCCGCTCCCTCATCGAGTTCGTCGAGCAGGTAATTGTGGTCCGGGGTGATGAGGTCGATCCCGGGCGTGTCGTCGCCCCCGAAGGTGACGCCGGTATCGACGATGATCCACTTGCGGGCATCGGCAGGGCCGATCCCGAAGAGGTTCATGTTCATCCCGATTTCGCCGGATCCGCCCAGTGGCAGGAAGACGAGTTCATTCTCCATAGATGTCCGTTCCGGCGCCTCGTGCGCCTGTTATCGTGAAGGTTCCGCCTCGAACCGGCGGGCAATTTCGGTCAGGCCCCGTATCGTCAGGTCGGGGTCGAAATGATGGATCTTGTCGGTTGCGTCCTTGAAAAGCGACGAGACGCCGCCCGTCGCGACCACGGTCATGGGCGCGCCATATTCGGAGGAGATGCGGTCGATCAGCCCTTCGATCAAGCTGACATAACCCCAGAACACGCCGGACTGCATCGCGCCGACCGTGTCGGTGCCGATGACCTTGTCCGGCCGTTCGATCGCGATGCGCGGCAGCCGGGCGGCCGCCGTGTGGAGCGCCTGGACCGAGAGGTTGATGCCCGGCGAAATCACGCCGCCCTCGAAGCCGCCATCGGCGCCGACGATGTCGAACGTCGTCGCCGTGCCCGAATCCACCACGATCAGCGGTCCGCCATAGGTGACGAAGCCGCCCACGGCCCCGACGAGGCGATCGGCACCCGCTTCGGAAGGGCGGTCGATGCGCACCGGCACCCCGGGGATCTCGGGGCCCACGATCATGGGCTCGGTGTTCAGATAGCGGCGGGACAGGTTGCGCAGGTTGAACAAAGCCTGCGGGACGACGGTCGCGATGATGCAGGACGTCACCTCGCCGAGGCTCCGGCCGCCATCGAGGTCCATGAGCTGGCGGAGCCAGACCGCGTATTCGTCGGCCGTGCGGCGCGCCGAAGTCGAGGCACGCCACTGCGCGACCGTCACGCCGCCTTCGACCAGCGCGAAGACGGTGTTGGTGTTGCCGACATCGATGGCGAGCAGCATCCTACCCCCTTTTGCACGGGCCGCCCATCGGCCTCGCTGACTGTTAGCCGCCCTGACCGGGAAAGAACACGTCGCCCGCGGTCACGGTCACCGTCTCCCCGCCCTGGAGGAGACGAAGCGTACCGTCCGGGCCGAGGCCCTCGAAGAGCCCGGTAAGCGTGGCCTTCGGCAGGCGCACCTCGATCCGCTCTCCGACCCCTTGCGCACTGGCGAGCCACGCTTCGCGCAGGCACGAGAAGCCTTCGCTCCTCCAGCTCTCGAGGCGGCGAAAGAACGCTTTGTCCAGACGCGTGAGAAAGCGCTCCGGCGAGGGCGCGTCGGCATGGCCAGCGATGGCGCTAGTCCGGTAGTCCGGGATCGCAGGCGCAGAGGCCAGATTGACGCCGATGCCGAGGGCCAGCGCGCGGCTCCCGCCCCTCTCCAGCATCTCGATCAGGAGGCCGGCCATCTTGCCGCCGTCGAGCAGGACATCGTTCGGCCATTTCAGCGTCAAGGCCTCGGGCGGCACGCCGCTCTCCTTCGCCGCGTCCGCTATGGCGAGCGCGGCGGCGAACCCGTAGCCCGCGGGGCCTTCAGCGCCGAGCCGGCCCTCGAGAGGAAGTAGGAGCGTTGCGGAGAGGTTCCCCTCCGGGCTCTGCCAGCTGCGCCCCCGGCGGCCATAGCCCGCGCTCTGCCGGTCGGCCCGGATCCAGAGCGGGCCGATCTCGCCGGCTTCGAAGCGGCGGCGCGCCTCCTTGCTGGTCGAATCGACCTCTGGGAGGTGGACGCCTGCCGTTCCCAAATCAGAAGAGCGGTGCCGCGGCCGCCGCAGCCACGGCGCGCAGCGGCTCGATCGCGAAGATGATGCCGAAGACCGTGATGATCGCGGCGCCGATCGCGGTGAAGGACACGGCCGAACTCGGCTCGCGCACGAAGCCTACCGCGGGCTCCTCGAACCAGATCGTCCGGATGACCGACAGATAGTAATAGGTGGCGATCACCGAGGTGATCACGCCCACCGCCGCCAGGATGTAGAGATCCGCCTCGACCGCCGCCATGAAGACGAAGAACTTGGCGAAGAAGCCGATGAAGATCGGTATCCCCGCGAGCGAGATGAATAGGAAGGTGAAGGCCCAGGCGAGGCCGCGCTGGGTCTGGCTGAGGCCGGCGAGGTCGGAAATGTTCTCCGCCATGCCTTCGGAGCGGCGCATGGACAGGATGCAGGCAAAGGTCCCCAGCGTCATCACGAGATAGATTATGAGATAGATCACCAGCGCCGCGAGGCCGCCTTCCGTGCCTGCGGCGAGGCCCATCAGCGCATAGCCGACATGGCCGATCGAGGAATAGGCCATCAGGCGCTTGATGTTGGTCTGCACCAGCGCGGACAGTGCGCCCACGATCATGGAGGCTGCAGCGAGGAGCCAGATGATGGGCTGCCACTGATCGAACAGCGTTGGGAAGGCCTCGATCAGGACGCGGCCGAACAGGACCATGCCCGCGAGCTTGGGCGCAGCGGCGAAGAAGGCCGTGACCGGCGTGGGCGAGCCTTCATAGACGTCCGGCGTCCACATATGGAACGGCGCGGCCGAGACCTTGAAGGCGAGGCCCGAAATCAGGAAGACGAGGCCGAAGGTCAGGCCGACCGGGTTCTCGACATCGGCGGCGACCAGCGCGATGGCCTGGAAATTGGTCGATCCCGCGAAGCCGTAGACGAGCGACGCGCCGTAGAGCAGCAGGCCGGAGCTCAGCGCCCCGAGCACGAAATATTTGAGGCCCGCTTCGGTCGAGCGGCGCGAGTCGCGGTTGAAGGCAGCCATGATGTAGACCGACAGCGACTGGAGCTCGACGCCGAGATAGAGGCTGATCAGATCATTGGCAGAGACCATGAGGCCCATGCCGACGCATGAAAGCAGGATCAGCACCGGATATTCCGGACGCCCCAGTTTCTCGCGAAGCATGAAGCGCGTCGACATGAGCAGCGCGATCAGCGCGGCGAGGAAGATGAAGATCTTGGAGATCCGTGCCAGCGCGTCGTTCACGAAGGCGCCGCCGAACAGATAGATGCTGCCCTCGTCCTGGCCGAACAGGCTCAGGAGCACGGCCAGCACGAGACAGCCGGCGGCGGCATAGGTGATCTGCGCCACGCGATCGCCGCGCCAGAACACGCCGGTCAGCAGGAGCGCCATCGCCGCGAGCGAGAGGAACAGCTCGGGCAGCAGCAGAGAGAGGTTGTCGAGAAGCGTCACTGATGCGCCTCCGGCTCGATGTGGATCTGGTCGGTGCTCGTCGTGCTTTCAGCGAGGTCGGTGGCGGGCTGAAGGCGCGTGAGCACGTAGTCGGTGCCGGTGCTGAACACGTTCAGCGTCGGCGTCGGATTGATGCCGAGATAGAGGGCGAGCGCGGCGAGAATGGCGAGGAGACCGCCTTCGCGCCGCGTTACGTCGGCCAGGCTCTTGACCGGCTCGTGCCGCACCTCGCCGAAGACGACCTCTCGGTAGAGGCGCAGGCCGTAACCCGCCGACAGGATCATGCCGAGCGTCGCCAGCGCCGCGACCCAGGTGTTCACCCGGAACGCGCCGATCAGCGGCAGGATCTCGCCGACGAAGCCGGAAATGCCCGGCAGGCCGATATTCCCCATGGTGAAGAAGAGGAAGAAGAAGGCGTACCATTTCATCCGCGTGACGAGGCCGCCATAGGCTGCGATCTCGCGCGTGTGCATGCGGTCATAGACGATGCCGACGCACAAGAAGAGCGCGCCGGAAATGAAGCCGTGGCTAAGCATCTGGAACATGGCGCCGTCGATGCCTTGCTGGGTCCCGGTGAACAGGCCCATCGTCACGAAGCCCATATGCGCCACCGAGGAATAGGCGATCAGCTTCTTCATATCCTCCTGCGCGAAGGCGACGAGAGAGGTGTAGATGATCGCGATGACCGAGAGCGTGTAGACCAGCGGCGCGAAGTCGACGGAGGCTTCGGGGAACATGGGCAGGCTGAACCGCACGAAACCGTAGCCGCCCATTTTCAGAAGGATCGCCGCCAGCACGATCGAGCCGGCCGTGGGCGCCTGAACGTGCGCGTCGGGCAGCCAGGTGTGGACCGGCCACATCGGCATCTTCACCGCGAAGCTCGCGAAGAAGGCCAGCCAGAGCCAGGTCTGCGCCTCGCGCGCGAAGTCGTATTGCAGGAGCGTGACGATGTCCGTCGTGCCGACCTCCAGATACATGTAGACGAGCGCGATCAGCAGGAAGAGCGAGCCGAGCAGCGTGTAGAGGAAGAACTTGAAGGCGGCATAGAAGCGGTTGGGGATCGTCCGGCCGAACAGCTCGCGCTCGCCCTTCGAGCCCCAGACGCCGATGATCAGGAACATCGGGATCAGCGAGCCTTCGAAGAAGACGTAGAAGAGCACGAGGTCGAGCGCGCAGAAGACGCCCATGATCATCGTCTCGAGGACGAGGAAGCTGATCATGTAGTCCGCGACGCGGTGCTTGATCGAGCTCCACGACGCCAGGATGCAGACCGGCATGATGAAGGCCGTCAGCACGACGAACAGCACCGAGATGCCGTCCACGCCCATCTTGTAGTCGATGCCGTAGCCGAGCCAGCCGACCCGCTCGACCAGCTGGAAGCCCGCGGCGTCCTTGTCGTAGAGGAAGAAGTAGATCCCCATCGTGAAGACGAAGACGATGCCTGTCGACCAGAGCGCAACGAGGCGCGCGGCCTGATCGACGAGGTGCTGCTCGTCCTCGCGGCTCGTCGCCCGCCGCAGCACGATGAGGAGGGCCCCCACGAGCGGCAGGAAGGTGATCAGCGTCAGCCAGGGGACGTCGGAATAGGACTCTGGAATCACGGTGCGCGCTCTAGAGGAGAATGATCAGGAGAAGGATCGTCACGCCGATCAGCATGACGAAGGCGTAGTGGAAGACGTAGCCGCTCTGGCCTCTCACCGCTCCGCGGGCGCTGGCGCCCGTCAGTGCGGAAAGTCCGTTCGGGCCGAACCGGTCGATGGTCGCCTCGTCGCCGCGCTTCCATAGGAAGCGGCCGATGAGACGCGCCGGCTTGAGGAAGGCGTTGCGGTAGAGGTCGTCGATGTACCAGCGGTTCCGCAGGAAGCCGTAGAGCATGCCGCCCTCCCCGATGAGGCCGGGACGCAGCGGATTGTCGCCGCGGCTGTACTGGAACCATGCGGCGATCGTGCCGAAGACCATGGCGATGAAGGGCGCCCACAGGACCCAGGCGGGGAAGTGATGCCCGCCGTGATCGGCCGCCGCCTCCGCCTCGCCCACGATGGCATCGCCGGAATCGGCTTCACGCGCGGCTTCGGCCAGGCTCTCTCCGCCATTCGGAACCGGCTCGGCATGCGCCTCGGCTTCGAGGCCGTGCTGCTCGCCGGCATGGGCGCCGGGAACGTGGATCGCCTGCTCCCAGAAGCCTGCAGCGCCGTCGCCGACAAAGGGCTTGTAGAAGAGCATGCCGGCCAGGACAGCGCCGAGCGCGAGCGGCAGCATGGCGACGATCATCGTGCTGGGCACGCCGTGCGGATGGCGGCGGACCTCTTCGGGCGCCCGCCATTTTCCGCCGAAGGTCAGGAAGATCAGGCGCCAGGAATAGAAGGCGGTCAGGGTCGCGGCCAGAAGGCCGATGACGAAGGCGTAGACCGCGAAGCTCTGCCCCGCTTCGGATGCGGCGAAGGCGCTTTCGATGATCATGTCCTTGGACACGAAACCGGCGAAGCCGAAGGGCGCGCCGAACAGCGTGACCATCGGGATGCCGACGCCGGTGATCGCCAGCGTGCCGAGCAGCATCATCAGGAAGGTGATCGGCATTTGCTGCCGCAGGCCACCCATGAAGCGCATGTCCTGCTCGTGATGGCTGAAGTGGATCACCGCGCCCGCGCCGAGGAAGAGCAGCGCCTTGAAGAAGGCGTGGGTCGTCAGGTGGAACATCGCCGCGCCGTAGCCGCCCACGCCCGCCGCGAAGAACATGTAGCCGAGCTGGCTGGCGGTCGAATAGGCGATGACCCGCTTGATGTCGGGCTGCACCAGGCCGACCGTCGCCGCATAGATCGCGGTCGTCGCGCCGATGACGGTGATCAGCGCCGAGGCGCCCGGAGCAACGGCGTAGAGATCCGACATGCGGCAGACGAGGAAGACACCCGCCGTCACCATGGTCGCCGCGTGGATCAGCGCCGAGACCGGCGTCGGCCCCTCCATCGCGTCGGGCAGCCAGGTGTGCAGCAGGAACTGCGCCGACTTCCCCATCGCGCCGATGAAGAGGAGCACGCCGATGATCTCGACGGCGGCATAGGTCCGGTCGAGGAACTGGATCTGAAGATCGGGCAGCGCGATCGGCGCGGCGGCGCCGTAAGGCTGGACCAGGCCGCCCGCGCGCACGGTCTCGAGGATCACGTCGAACTCGACCGACCGGAAGACGAGGAAGCAGGCCATGATGCCGAGGGCGAGGCCGACATCGCCCACGCGGTTCATCACGAAGGCCTTGATCGACGCGTCGTTCGCGCTCGACTTGTGGTGCCAGAAGCCGATCAAAAGATAGCTCGCGAGGCCGACGCCCTCCCAGCCGAAGAAGAGCTGGAGCAGGTTGTCCGCCGTCACCAGCATCAGCATGGCGAAGGTGAAGAGCGACAGATAGGCGAAGAAGCGCGGACGCGACGGGTCCTCGCTCATGTAGCCGATCGAATAGAGATGCACGAGGGAGGAGACGGTCGTGACCACGATCATCATGGTCGCCGACAGCGCATCCACCCGCACGGCCCAGTCGGCGGTCAGGTCTCCGACGGCGATCCAGGTGAACAGGCGGATCGTTCTTTCCGAATCGCCGAAGCCGACGGCGAAGAAGGTCCACCATGCGAGGATGGCGGCGAGGAAGACGAGGCCTGTCGTGACGATCTCGGCGGTGCGCGCGCTGCCGCGGCCGAGCGGCATGGCGAGGAGCGCGCCGAGAAGCGGCAGGAGGACGATGAGCACTTGCATCGGGACTAGTTCCGCATCGTGTTCGCGGTTTCGACCGAGATGTCGCCGCGGTTCCGGAAGAAGGTGACGAGAATGGCGAGGCCGATCGCGGCCTCGGCCGCGGCCACGGTCAGCACCATGAAGGCGAAGACCTGGCCGACGAGGTCACCCAGATAGATCGAGAAGGCGACGAAATTGATGTTCACCGCGAGCAGCATGAGCTCGATCGACATCAGGATGACGATGACGTTCTTGCGGTTCAGGAAGATGCCCGCCGCGCCGATGGCGAAGAGCAGCCCTCCGACGAGAAGATACTGACCAAGTCCGATCACAGCTGAATCCCCTTGCCCCTGGGCACCGAGACGACCTCGACCGCTTCGGCGCGGGTGCGCGCGACCTGTCGGCCGACGTCCTGATGCTTGACCCCTCGCCGTTCGCGGAAGGTCAGGATGATGGCGCCGATCATCGCGACCAGCAGAATGAGGCCCGCGATCTGGAAGAAGTGCACGTAGCGGGTGTAGAGCACCATGCCGAGCTGCTCGGCATTGTTCGGCGCCAGCGCGACGGCCGCCTCGTCGCCCGCATCGACCACCCCGTCCGGCCCCGGCGCGACCGCGACCACGTCCTGCACGATGGGCGCCTGGCGAACGGCCAGCGCCTCCTCGGGAATGTTCCAGGCGGCGACGACGAAGCCGATCTCCACCATCAGCACGACGCCGACGAGGATGCCGAAGGGCAGATAGCGGGCATAGCCCGATCTTAGCTCGGCGAAGTCCACGTCGAGCATCATGACGACGAAGAGGAAGAGCACCGCGACCGCGCCGACATAGACGACGACCAGAAGGAAGGCGAGATACTCCGCGCCCAGCAGGACGAAGAGGCCGGCCGTCGAGATGAAGGCGAGGATCAGGAACAGAACCGAGTGAACCGGGTTCTTGGACAGGATCACACCAAGGCCGCAGGCGATGGTGACCACCGCGAACACGTTGAAGGCGAGTTCGACAAACCCCATGAAAGCAACACTTTTGGCTAGTCGGCAGCCACGCTGAGCGTGCTGCGCCGCTTCGAATTTCGGGCCGGTTAGCCCAATTGGCCGGGCGGGGAAAGGCCGCGAGCCGAGCTCGCCTCATCCTTCTTTCCGCATTTCCGCCCCATCGCAGGCATTCTGCGCCCCGCGCGCTCCCGAGGCGCAAAGCCGGAGCGCAGATGCTCCGCTTCCGAGAATCGGATGTCGCTCGCCGCAGGTCCCTCTGAACGCGGCGCCCGTCGCGCGCGGCCCGTCATCCGTCCGGGAGGCGCCCGCCCCGCCCCGCCCGGCGATCGGCGCATTATGACGCAGCGGGCATGCGCGGCCGCCGCTCCCGGCAGTGTGAGCCGCTGAAAACCTTCGCTTAACCAAACTCGCTTCAGTTTCGGCCCAGCCCGCAACCTTGTGCCAAATTTGCCACAAGAGCGCGGAGTTTCTTAACGGGAGCTGTCGGTTTCTTGACCGTTCTGTCACACCGGACATAGTGCCGCCGAACGCGCGTTGTTCGTCTTCGCCATCCGACAGGGCAGGCAGGGGCCGAAGCGGGCCGTTACGGGAGAAGAGGTGCTGACCGGCGCCTCATTCAATTGGAGGACTTCATGGCCAAGTCTAAATTCATGGGGCGTCTGCTCCAGTCCACGATCTTCGTGGGCGCGATGGCTGCGGCGGCGCCCGCACTCGCGCAGGACGACGAATCGGACACGATCGTCGTCACCGGCACGCGCATTCAGCGCGCGCAGAACCTCGTGGGCACCAGCCCCGTCACCGAGATCGGGGCGCAGGAATTCGACGAACGCGGCGTTCTGCGGGTCGAGGACGTGGTCAACACCCTGCCTCAGGCCTTCGGCGCCCAGTCGGTCCAGGTCTCGAACGGCGCGACCGGCACGGCTTCGCTGAACCTGCGCGGCCTCGGCTCCAACCGGACGCTGACCCTCGTCAACGGCCGTCGCCTGCCCTACGGCTCGACGACGATCGCCGCACCCGACGTGAACTTCGTCCCGGCCCAGCTGATCGAGCGCGTCGACGTCCTGACCGGCGGCGCTTCGGCGACCTACGGCTCGGACGCCATCGCGGGCGTCGTCAACTTCATCCTGAACGACGACTTCGAAGGCTTCCGCATCGACGGCAACTGGTCGACCTATCAGCACACGAACGACAATGACGAGCTGCAGGGCCTGCTGAGCGATTTCGCTGCCGGCAACCCGACGCAGTTCCGCGTTCCGGACGGCAGCACCTGGGGCGGTGAAGCCGTTGACGTGACGGCGCTGTTCGGCGGCGACATCGATGGCGGCCGGGGCCACATCACGGCCTATGTCGGCTATCAGAACCAGAACGAGATCCGCCAGGATTCGCGCGACTACTCGCAGTGCGCCTTCGGCGCGGCGGGCGACGAGTTCACCTGCTCGGGTTCGGCCACGAACCAGTTCACGAACTTCCTCGACGTCGGCGGCGGCTTCGGCGAACCCTTCGCCAACGGCCTCGCGGCGCTCGACGAGACGACCGGCGACATCGTCGCCTATGACGGCACGACCGACACCTTCAACTTCAACCCGTTCAACTTCTTCATCCGCCCGTCCGAGCGTTACCAGTTCGGCGCCTTCGCGGATTACGAGCTGGCCGAAGGTCTCGAGTTCTATTCCGAACTGATGTTCATGGATAACCGCACCAATGCCCAGATCGCGCCGTCCGGCGTGTTCGGCGGCGGCGTCGCGGGCCAGTCCGGCGGCATCAACTGCGACAACCCCTTCCTGTCCGACCAGGCCGTCGACGTGCTCTGCACGGCGCAAGGCCTCTCGGCCGAAGACGGCGACGTGGCCGAAGGCGTGATCTTCCTTCGCCGGAACGTCGAAGGCGGTCCGCGGAACAACGACCTGCGCCACACGACCTATCGCGGCGTCGTCGGCCTGCGCGGCGATATCGGCGACACGGGCCTGGCCTGGGACGTCTCCGGCCAATACGCCAACGTGCACCGCGCCGAGACCTACAACAACGAGCTGTCGATCCAGAACGTCTCGCGCGCTCTGAACGCGGTGACCAATGACGACGGCGACATCGTCTGCGCGGTGAATGCCGACGACAACGTCGCCAACGACGATCCGAACTGCGCGCCCTACGACATCTTCTCGCCCGCCGGCCCGAGCGAAGCCGCTCTCGGTTATATCGGGCAGCCCCTGATCCTCGACGGTCAGATCGAGCAGGTTGTCGTTCAGGCGCTCATCAACGGCGAACTCGGCGAAGTCGGCCTCACCTCGCCTCTCGCGACGGCTCCGGCGGCCTTCGCTCTCGGCGTGGAATACCGCCGCGACCGTCTGTCGAGCGAGCCGAGCTCGAACTACATCTCGGGCGACGGCTTCGGCCAGGGCGGCCCGACGCTCCCGATCGAGGGCGCACAGGACGTCTACGAGATCTTCGGCGAACTGAACGTTCCGCTGATCCAGGACCGTCCCTTCATCGACCAGTTCGGCCTCGATCTGGCCTATCGCTACTCCAGCTACACCAACAGCTCGGAAGGCACGCGGGACACGTCGTTCGACACCGAGTCCTACAAGGCCGGCTTCGACTATGCGCCGTCCGCCGATATCCGGTTCCGCGGCAGCTATCAGCGTGCCGTTCGTGCGCCGAATATCTTCGAGCTGTTCAGCAACCAGCAGGTCGCCCTGTTCGACCTGACGGCTGACGATGCGGGCCGCTACGACCCCTGCGCCACCTCCGATCCGGCCGCCACGCCCGAGCAGTGCGCCCGGACCGGCGTGACCGCCGATCAGTACGGCAACATCGCCGACAACCCGGCCGGCCAGTTCAACCAGTTCATCGGCGGCAACCCGAACCTGCAGCCGGAAACGTCCGACACCTTCACCATCGGTGCGGTGATCGAGCCCGGCTTCCTGGATCGGTTCTCGCTGTCGGTCGACTATTTCGACATCCAGGTCGAAGACTTCGTCGACCAGGTGTCGCCGAACCTCTCGCTGCAGCAGTGCCTCGAGACCGGATCGGAGTTCTTCTGCGGGCTGGTCAATCGCGGTGACGGCGGCACGCTGTTCGCCAACCCGACCGGCTTCATCACGGCGACCGACGTGAACACGGGCGAGATCTCGACCTCGGGTATCGACGTCCTGTCGCGCTGGACCTTCCCCGTCGCCGAGCAGGGCGACGTGACGATGGACTTCGTCGGCACCTGGGTCGAATCGCTCGAGACCCTGCCCCTGCCGGGCCTCGAAGAGCAGCGTTACGACTGCGTCGGTCTCTATGGCGGCGCCTGCGGCACGCCGAACCCGGAATGGCGCCACAAGCTGTCCTTCCGTTGGGACACGGGCCTCAATCTCGGCCTGACGGCGGCATGGCGCTATTATGACGCGGTCGACGTCGTTCAGTCCGACGAAAGCCAGCAAGCGGTCTTCGGTTCGAGCTTCGCGCCGGTGAACGAGACGCTGGACTCGCAGAACTACATCGACGTCTCCGCTCGCTACGAGCTGTCCGAGATGGCGACCCTGCGGGCGGGCGTGAACAACGTGTTCGACAAGGAGCCGCCGCTGAGCTCCGTCGTCGGCGCGGGCCTCGGCAACGGCAACACCTATCCGACGGTGTACGACTCGCTGGGCCGCTACATCTTCATCGGCGGCACGATCGACTTCTAAGGATCGCGCCATCGGCGAAACTTCTGGAAACGGCGCCCTTCGGGGCGCCGTTTTCGTTTGCGCCGCCTCCCCTTTCGCTGCCCCCGGCAGCGGCCTAGATTCGCGCAATGCGAACAGACACAGCCCAGCCGCCCCGCCCGAAACATCTCGGCGACTATCAGCCGCCCGCCTTTCTGGTGGAGAAGGCGTCCCTGACCTTTGCGCTCGACCCCGAGGCGACACTCGTCACGGCCAAGCTCGCCCTGCGCCGCAACGATGCCGCGCCCGCCGACGCGCCGCTCTGGCTCGACGGAGAGGCGCTGGAGCTGCTCGATATCGCGATCGACGGACAGCCGCTGGGCGCCGAAGACTACGCGGTGACGGCGGACGGGCTGAGCGTGAAGACCGTGCCGGACCGCTTCGAGCTGACGACGTGGGTGCGCATCGCCCCGGCGGCGAACACCGCCCTCTCCGGCCTCTATCTCTCGTCTGGCATGTTCTGCACGCAGTGCGAGGCCGAGGGCTTCCGCCGCATCACCTATTATCCGGACCGCCCGGACGTACTCGCCCCCTTCGACGTGCGCATCGAGGCGCAGGACAGCGTTCCTGTCCTCCTGTCCAACGGCAATCCGGTCGGCTCCGGCAAGCTCCACAATGGCCGCCACTTCGCCGAATGGTCGGACCCCCATCCAAAGCCGTCTTATCTCTTCGCTCTGGTCGGCGGGGAGCTTTCCCATGTCGAGGACCGCTTCACCACGGCCTCGGGCCGCGAGGTGACGCTGCGCGTCTTCGTGCAGGAGAAGGATCTGGGGCGCTGCGACTACGCGCTCGACGCGCTCAAGCGGGCGATGCGCTGGGACGAGGAGGTCTTCGGCCGGGAATACGACCTCGACCTCTTCATGATCGTCGCCGTCGACCATTTCAATTTCGGGGCGATGGAGAACAAGGGGCTGAACATCTTCAACGCCTCCTGCGTGCTCGCGAGCCCCGAAACCGCGACCGACGCCGATTACGAGATGATCGAATCGATCGTCGCGCACGAATACTTCCACAACTGGTCGGGCAACCGCGTCACCTGCCGCGACTGGTTCCAGCTCTGCCTCAAGGAGGGCTTCACCGTCTTCCGCGACCAGGAATTCTCCGCCGATCAGCGCAGCAGAGCGGTGCAGCGGATCAAGGACGTTCGCAGGCTCTGGGCGCGGCAATTCCCCGAGGATGCGGGCCCCCTCGCCCATCCGGTGAGGCCGACGTCATACGTTGCGATCGACAACTTCTATACGGCGACGGTCTACGACAAGGGCGCCGAACTCGTCCGTATGATGAAGGCGCTGATCGGGCCGGAGGCCTTCCGCCGCGCCACGGACGCCTATTTCGAGCGCAATGACGGCACGGCCGCCACGGTCGAGGATTTCCTGTCCGCGATGGAAGAGGCCTCCGGCCGCGACCTCTCGCAATTCGGGCTCTGGTACGAGGCCGCCGGCACGCCGCAGCTCGCCATAGAGGAAGAGACGCGCCAGACGCCGGACGGCTATGAGCACCGGCTGACCCTGCGCCAGTCGACCAATGCGGCTGGCGAGGCCGTCAGCGATGCGCCGCGCCATATTCCGTTCCGCTTCGCGCTCATCGGCGAGAACGGTTCCCTGACCGGGGAACAGCTGGTAGAGCTGACCGGCGAGGAGCAGGAGGTCGTGACCGAAGGGCTGGCTGGCCGCCCCGTCCTTTCTGCCCTCAGAGGCTTCAGCGCGCCGGTGCGGATCGATCGCCGCTTGAGCCTCGAGGACCGCCTCCTCCTCCTGCGGCAGGAGACCGACAGCTTCGCGCGCTGGTCCGAAAGCCGCCAGCTGGCCCTCGACATCGCTTCGGCCTTGGCAGGCCTCGGCGATCTTGCCGAACCTGACGGGACGGCGGCGCGCTATGCCGGCGCGCTCGGCGAAATCGCCAGCGACGAAACCCTCGATCCCGCCTTCCGGGCCGAGATGCTGCGCCTGCCTTCGGTGACCGATCTCGCGCGCGTGGCGCCGGTCATAGACCCGGACGCGCTGACGCGCGGCCATGACGCGCTGAAGCGCCAGGTGGCGGCGGCGAATGCGAACGATCTGCGGGCGCTCTATGACGGCCTGAAGCAGGACGAGCCTTATGCGCCGGACGCTGAACAGGCGGGCCGCCGCGCCTTGCGCAACGAGGCGCTGCGCCTTCTGCTCGCGACCGGAGAGGAGCGCGCGGCGCAACTGGCGATGGCGCAGGCGGAGGCCGCCACCAACATGACGGACGAGGCGGCGGCGACCGCCGCTCTGGCTCTGGCCGACACGCCGCTGCGCCAGGCCGCGCTCGACCGCTTCTACGACCGCTGGCAATCGGACGCGCTGGTCCTCAACAAATGGCTCGCCTGGCAGGCCGCCTATCCCGGCGGGACGGCGCTCGATGACATTCGTGCGCTGACGGAGCACTCGGCCTTCGACATCGGCAACCCGAACAAGGTCCGCGCCCTCATCGGCGTTTTCGCTACCGAGAACCTGCGGACGCTGCACCGGCCGGACGGCGAAGGCTATGTCTTCTTCTTCGACTTCGTGCGCAGGGTCGACGGGCTGAACCCGCAGGTCGCCTCGCGCCTTCTCACCGCCGCCGAGAGCTGGCAGCGCCTCGAGCCTGCGCGCCGGGCGATGTTCGAGAATCACCTCGGAGCTCTCCTCGAAGGCGACCTCTCCGACAACCTCTTCGAAACAGCGACAAGATTGTCGGCGAAACCCTCATCGAAGCCGTGACAGCAGAACGAACAGCGGTATGATTCATGACGGCAGGGAAAGGACGCGGAATGGCGGAGGCAGGCGGCGCGAAACGGAGCGGGCTCAAGCCGCTCCCGCCCCCGCGGCGCCTCGCGGCCCTCACCCTGGCCGTGCTCGGAGCCTGCCTCGGCCTGCTGCTCGTCCGGGCGATCGCCGACACGCGAGCAGCGGCAGAACCGGATGAAGAGGCCGCGATGCTCGCCGCCGTCGAGGCGGCGGACGCTCTCGACGACCTGACGCCGCTGCCGCGGAACGATGCGCAAGCGGCCCGGCGCGTGAAGCCGCTTCTGTCCTCCGCCGCCGGCCCGGGCGGCATGGCCTATATCCTCGACCGGCAGGGCGATCCCTTCCTCTATGGCGGCCATGCCTCCGGCTTGTCCCTCAGGCCCGAGAACATCTCTCCCGACATGCTGGTGCGCCCGGATGTCGCCCGGCTGACGCTGGATGGCCGAGAGGTGGTCGCCGCCTGGCGGAGCATTGGCGGGGGCCAGCACCTCGCCGTGCTCCGGCCCTATGACGCAGGCGGCCTCCTGCCGGTCTGGCTGCCCCACGCGCTCGCGGCGCTGGCGCTCACGCTCCTGACGGGCGCGCTTCTGACGGCGCTCAAGCGCTACGCCGACCGCGAAGCGCATGATGCGCGCGAGCGCGCCTTGCTGCTCGAGCGCCTGCTTGGCCCGGAGCGGGCCGGCTGCGGCGTCTGGCGCGCCGATGCCGACACCATCACTTTGCCCGCTGCGCTCAATACCGCGCTCGGCCACCCCCGGGCGGACCGCAAGCTGGAGAAGGCGGCCATCCGCGAGGTCGTGCATGAAAAGGACACGGCACGGGCGCTGCTCATCACTTCTCCCTCGGACGAGCTGGAGGAAGCGCGCCTGCGTCTGAAGGTCAGCGATGGCAGCTGGCAGCATGTCTATCTGCGCGTGCTGTCGCGCATGGCCGGGGTGACCGAAGGCATCGCGCTGCCGGTCTCGGATGCGGGCCTCGACGACGGGCGCTCGCGCCAGCTGATCCAGCGCCTGCGCGAGACGCTGGAGGCGCTGCCGCACGCCTTCCTGCTGTGGGATGCTTACGGCAAGCTCGTCGCCTGGAACGACGAGTTCCGCGTGATCTTCGACGTCGCCTCCGAAGCGATCCATGAGGGCCAGACGGTGGCGGAGCTTGGCGCCGCCTGCGGCATCAGCGAGCGTTACCTGCGTGAATTCTTCGCGCCGCCCGAAGAAGCCAGCGCGACCATCGAGGCCGCCTTCCCCGATGAGCGGGTCATGCGCATCGTCCGCCGCCGGACGATCGGAGACGGCTGGGTCTGCATCGGCACCGACATCACCGATGCCCGCGCCGATGCCGAGGAAAGCGCGCGCAAGAAGCGCGAGCTCCAGATGACGGTCGACATCCTGGAGAAGTCGCGGGCAGAGCTTCGCGAGGCCATGCGCGGCTATCAGACCGAGAAGGCCCGCGCGGAGGAGGCGAACCGGTCCAAGTCCGAATTCCTCGCCAATATGAGCCACGAGCTGCGCACGCCGCTCAACGCGATCAACGGCTTTTCCGCGCTGATGCAGTCCGAGCTCTACGGGCCGCTCGGGCACGACAAGTACCGCGAATACATCTCCGACATCCTCGAATCCGGACAGCACCTCCTTGCCCTGATCGAGGATATCCTCGACCTCTCCAAGATCGAGGCCGGCAGGCTCGAGCTGAACTTCGCGCAGACCGATCTCGAACGCCTGCTCCAGGAGGCGCTGCGGCTGGTCGAGCCGCAGGCGCGCGAGTCCGATATCCGCGTGCATGCGGTGATCGATCACGTGCCCTCGGTCTGGGGCGATGCCCGCGCCATCAAGCAGGTGCTGGTGAACCTTCTGTCCAATGCGGAGAAGTTCACGCCCGAAGGCGGCACGGTGACCGTCACCACGCAAGCCGATCTCGACACCGTCACCGTGCTGATCGCAGATACCGGCGTCGGGATCGCCGCCGATCAGATCGAGCGGCTGGGCGCGCCATTCGAGCTGATCGAGGACCATTTCGCGACCAAGCGGCGCGGCTCCGGCCTCGGCCTGGCGCTGTCGAAATCGCTCATCGAGGCGCAGACGGGCGTCCTGGCCATCGCGAGCGAGGTCGGACGCGGCACGGTCGTCGCCTTCACCCTCCCCCGGCGCCGCGGCGCGCGCGGGCGGGTCCCGGCGCTGCTGGCGGGCAAGGGACGCATCCTGACGAAGCCGCCCGAACCGACCGAGCGCAGCGGTATCATGCGGCCCTTCGCCGAACGCGCGGCGAGCTGACGCCGCCGGCTTTTAGGGCAGCAGCTTCGCGAACAGGCCCCCGACCTCGTCCTGCGCGGCCGCGATCGCCTCCTCGATCGGGCCGTCCGCGCCTGTCAGCTTTTCAAGCCGCACGCGCTGCGCGGGGCTCAAGCTCTTCGGCTGCTCCTGTCCGAAGGTCGCGCGCATGAATTGAATGACCGCCTCGAAGAGGCCGTAGGCGCGCAGCAATGTACTAGCGGCGTCGGGGTCGAGCCGTCCGGCCTCGCCTGCGGCCATCAGGCTGTCCGGCGTCGCCCTCGGCGAAGGCGAACCCGATATGAGCGCGAGATACTGCGCCAGGAAATCGATCTCCGTCAGCCCCCCATCCATCCGCTTGACGTCGAAGGGGCCGCGCGGCGGCTGTCCCTCGGCCAGGCGCTGACGCATGTCGCGGACAGCCGCCGCCGTGGCAGCCGGGTCGCGCGGCGCGATCAGCCTCTGGGTGATGATGTCTCGCAGACGCTCCTCGAGCTGCGGCTCGGCGCGCACGATGCGCGCCTTGGTCAGCGCCATCGCCTCCCAGACCCGCGCCGTCTCCTCGTAATAGCGCGAGAAGGCCTCGACCGAGACAGCGGCCGGTCCGGCCCCGCCCGAGGGGCGGAGCTTCATGTCGACCTCGTAGAGCTCGCCCTCCGCCGTCGGCACCGAAAGCGCCGTCACCAGCCGCCGCACCCGCTTGAGCACGGCCGCGGCTTCCAGAGGCGGCGCATCATAGACGAAGACGAGATCGAGGTCGGACGCCGCCGTCAGCCGCTGCGTCCCGTAGCGGCCGAATGCGAGAATGGCCAAGGAGGCGGTCATATCGGCCCCGCGCCCGCGCAGATCCTCATCCACGGCATCGGCAAGGACTCCGACGGCCTGATCGGCGAGATCGCTCAGCGCGCGCGCAGTACCCGGCACATCGGCCCTAGCCAGCGTCAGCTCGGCGGAGCGGCGCAGCCGCTCCTCCCGGACGCGCCGCCGGACGATATCCATGGCCTCTTCGAGGCCGATCCCCGGGGGCAGCGAAAGCGGCGGCAGCGTATCGTCCTCGATCAGCGCCTCGACCAGAGCGGGCCTCTTGCCCATGCGCATGGCGAGGTCCGGCGAGGCCGCGCAGAGCGCGATCACGTCGTCCATCACTTCCGGATTGGCCGTGAACAGGGAGAAGAGCTGCAAGCCGCTCGGCAGGAGGCGGAGAAACGCATCGAAGGCCCTGAAGGCGGCATCGGGCTCGCCCTGCTCTGCGATGGTGCCCAGAAGGCGCGGGACGAGCCCGGTCAGAACCTCCCGCGCCTTGACGGAGCGGGCGGCGGGAATGCTGCCCTGGTGCCAGCTGCGGATCGCGCCGGCGACGGCCGAAGGCTCGCCGAAGCCCATGCGGGCGAGGGTCTCGATCGTGCGCGGATCGTCCTCGACACCGGTGAAGACGAGGCTGCCCGGCGGCGCCTCTTCGGGTTCGGGCGCCTCGAAGAGTTCCGCATAGGCATCGTGGATGGCGACGAGCTCCCGCTCGACCAGCCCTTCGAAGGCATTCAGATCGGCGCAGTCCATCATCACCGCCAGGGCGGCCCGCGCCTGCTTGTCGGCGGGAATGGTCTGGGACGGGTTGTCGTGGCGCATTTGAATGCGGTGCTCGACATCGCGCAGCGTCGTGTAGGCGTCGGTGAGCCGATCCGCCGTCGCCTCGTCGATCTGGCCCGCCGCCGCGAGAGCCGACAGCGCATCCAGCGTCGCCGGCGCCCGCAGCTCCGGCGCGCGGCCGCCGAAGATGAGCTGCTGGGTCTGCACGAAGAACTCGACCTCGCGGATGCCGCCCGGCCCGAGCTTCACGTCGCCGCCGGCCGCGACGATGTCCGGATTGCCCTTGCGCGCGTGGATCTGCTTCTTGACCGCATGGATGTCGCTGATCGCGGCATAGTCGAGCGTCCGGCGCCAGACGAAGGGCGCGATCATCCGCAGATATTCAGCTCCCACCGTCCGGTCGCCGGCGCAGGCGCGCGCCTTGATATGGGCGGCCCGCTCCCAGTTCTGCCCATAGGTCTCGTAATAGCGCTCCGCCCGCTCGAGGCTGACGGCGAGAGGCGTGGTGGACGGGTCGGGGCGCAGCCGCAGATCGGTACGGAAGACATAGCCCTCGGGGGTCTGATCGCTCAGAACCGAGAGGAGAGCCTGCGCCGCGCGCACCGCCGCCGCCTTCGCTCCCATCCGGTCTTCCGGGCCGAGCACCATGCGCTCGGGATCGTAGACGACGATCAGGTCGATATCGGAGGAGTAGTTCAGCTCCCGCGCGCCGAGCTTGCCCATGGCGATGGCCGACAGGCCCGGCACAGGGCCGCTTTCGGGCAGGGGAATGTCAGCCTTGCGCAGCTGGGCGACCTCTTCCCAGGCGGCCCTCAGCGCGCCTTCGACGCAGGCATCGGCGAAGTCCGACAGGCTGCGCGTGACCTTGGTCATCGGCCAGAGGCCGGACAGGTCCGTCAGCGCAAGGAGGAGCGCCATCTCCGCCTTCGCCGCACGCAGGCGCGAGCGCGGCTCGCCCTCTCCGCCCGCGGCCTTCGCCAGAAGACGGGCCAGGCTTTCCTCGGCCGGCCGCTCCAGGCATTGCGCGCAGGCCGGCCGGCCGAGAAGGCTTCGAAGATAGGGGGCAGCGGTGCCGACCCCCCTCAGGAAATCCCGGACGGACGCATCGCCGTCGAAGCGATACTGCCACGCCGTCTCGCCCTGTCCCAGCCGCACCAGCTCCTCGCCGCGCCCGCGGGAAAGGCAGGAGGCTATCTCTTCGGCAAGAGTTCTCATCTCCGCGAGCTAGCGCAGGTGCGGAAACGAGGCGAGGGGCCCGGCGCCTATTTGGTGCCGGCGGCCGTCCTGAGGTTCGACGCCGGACGGAAACGCAGGCTCTTGGACGCCTTGATCTTGATCTCCTCGCCCGTCTGCGGATTGCGCCCCTTTCGGGCGGCACGCTTGGTGATCGTGAAGGTGCCGAAGGTCCCGATCGTGTACTTGCCCTCTTTCTTGTGCTTCTTGAGGCCCTTTTCGATCTCGCCGAAGACCAGTTCGACCATCCGCTTGGCTTCGGCATTGCTCATATCGCCGGCCTTGGCGACATTCTCCACGAACTGCGCCTTGCTCATCCTCGTCTCTCCTCGCTGAGTGCAGCATCAAGCTCCACAGCGAAGGAAGACGCGATTTCCTCTTCTTTGCAAGCCGTTTTCCTCGGCTTCTCAGGCCTTTGCTTGCCCCAGCTGCGCGGATTTCGCGGCGGCGGGCCGCGATGTCTTGCCGGCCTTGGGCGCAGGCACGGCCGGCGGGAACGCGATCCTGACCCCGAGGCCGTAGGCGGACGGTGCCACGAGGCCCTGCGGCTCCTTTTCGTGCGGCAGGCCCCGGCCGATGGAAAGCTGCGCGTTGTGACGCCGTGCGATGGCCGAGACGAGCGAGAGGCCGAGGCCGTTCCCGGCAGTGGAGCGGCTTCTTTCGAGCCGGACGAAACGCTGCAGGATCCGCTCCCGGTCGGCCTCCGACACGCCCGGCCCGTTGTCCATGACGGACAGGAGGACGCCGCCATCGGGTCTTGGCGCCACGGTCAGCTCGATCGTCGGGGTGATCGCGCTGTCCTCCGAGCGGCGCGCATATTTGAGCGCATTGTCCAGAAGATTGGCGATGGCCTGGGAAATCAGTTCGCGGGAGCCCAGAACGACCGGGGCCGGCTTGATGTTCCCGATCAGGACGAAACCGTCATCCTGTGCCGCTGGCTCGTAGAGCTCAAGCAGTTCCTCGGCGACGGCCGTGACGTCGACGGGCACCTTGGTCCCGCCGCCCTCGCCCGACTCGATGCGCGTGATCGACAGGAGCGCGTTGAAGGTCGCAAGCAGCCGCTCGACATCCGTCGTCGTCTGATCGAGCACGGCGGCCCTGTCCGCGGAGGGATCGTTGAGGGCCGATTCGAGCCGCGCCTTGATCCGGGTCAGCGGCGAGCGGAGATCGTGCGCGATATTGTCCGAGACCTGCCGCATGCCGGTCATCAGACGCTCGATCTGGTCGAGCATGGCATTGATGTTGTCCGACAGCGTATCGAATTCGTCGCCGGAGCCCGAAAGCGAGATGCGGCGGGTCAAATCGCCGTCGCGGATCGCCCGGACCGTGCGGCCGATATTGTCGACGCGCCGCAGGAAGGCGCCTGAATAGATCGAGCCGAGGATGAGGCCGAGCAGCAAGGTCAGCCCGCCGATCCGAATAATGACGGTCTGGGCGTCCTGCCGGATTCGCGCGATATCGCGGATGTCGCGCGCGGCGAGGATGATGGCGCGGATCTGCCCGCCATCGGAGCTGCGATAGATGAAGTTCGCGACGCGTCCGACGGCGGGACGCGTGCTGAACACCACCTGCCCCGCCTCGTTCACGGTGCGGGCGGTATAGTCGAATTCGAACATCCCCTGCGCCCCGAGCATTTCAGGAGGCGGGTTGGGCAGGTCGGAGGAGAGGACTCGCACGGGCGGGCCGACGAGGACGACCATATAGAGGGCGCCGTCCTTCACGACCTTGAGGCGGCTGACCTCGGTGTTGACCTTGGCGAGGCCGGCAAGGCCGTCCGTGCCCGCGCTGCGATTGATCTCGGCCAGATAGGTCAACTCGTCGATCAGCTCCTGATCGAGCCGGTCCATGGTCTGGCCGAGGGTGGAGGCATAGACGAAATAGCCGATGCCGAGCACGGACAGCACGAAAAAGGCCGTGTAGATCAGCGTATAGCGGAAGGCGGAAGTGCGGAGCAGGCGGGGAATGAGCCCGAGCCGGGTCAGCCCCCGCCTTTGTCCGTCGCCCTCCAAAACGTCCTCAGTCTTCGTCGGTCAGCGTGTAGCCGGCGCCGCGGACGGTCTTGAGGAGCGCCTTGTCGAAGCCCTTGTCGATCTTCGAGCGCAGACGCGAAATGTGCACGTCGATGACATTGGTCTGGGGGTCGAAGTGATATTCCCAGACGTTCTCGAGCAGCATGGTCCGCGTCACGACCTGGCCCGAGTGGCGCAGGAGGTATTCGAGCAGGCGGAATTCGCGCGGCTGCAGGTCGATCTTGCGGCCGCCCCGGCGAACCGTCCGCGAGAGGATGTCCATTTCGAGATCGGCGACCGAGAATTTGGTCTGGATGTTCTGCGGACCGCGCCTGCGGCCGAGCGCTTCGACCCGCGCGATCAGCTCGGAGAAGGCGTAAGGCTTGACCAGATAGTCGTCGCCGCCCGCCTGAAGCCCCGCGACGCGGTCATCGACTTCGCCGAGCGCCGACAGGAAGAGCGCCGGTGTCTCGTCGCCCTCGGCGCGGCGCTGCTCGAGCATGGTCAGACCGTCCATGCCGGGCAGCATGCGGTCGATGACATAGGCATCGTAGCCGCCGTTCTCGGACATGTTCTTGCCGGTATCGCCGTCGAGCGCATGGTCGACGGCGTGTCCCGCTTCGCGCAAACCCTTGACCACAAAGGTCGCGGCATCGGCGTCGTCCTCTACAACAAGGATTCGCATGAAGACCTCCTTGATCCCGTGTCCGTGCGAACAGTCCAGGGGCTAAGCCGGTTCGCCCGGCAAGTGTAGCGCGGCGTGCAGGCAGGGGTGCCCGCACGCCGGACCGTCCCGATCAGTCGCCGCTGCCGACGGGCAGAGCGCGGAAATCGCGGCCCTGCGGGGTGACCACGCGAACGAGCACGGCTTCCTTGCCGCGATCGCGCGCCGCCTCGACCGCCCGCTCCACGTCGCGGACGCTGGCGACCTCGCGATTGTCGGCCTCGGTGATGATCATGCCCGGGCGGATGCCCGCCTCGCTCGCCTCGGATTCGACCGAGACGTCCGTCACGAGAACGCCGGTCACGTCCTCCTCGAGGCCGAGCCGCTCGCGGACGGCATCGTTGAGCGGCGCGAAGGTCACGCCGAGGCTGTCGGCGAGACGGTCGTCGCCCTCGGGCTCCTGCCGACCGAGCGCCGCAGCGACGACGTCGTCCTCGCGGCGTTCCAGCCGGACATTGAGCGTCTCTTCCTCGCCGGCCCGCAGCAGCCGGACCTTCGTCCGCTCACCTGGCGCGGCGCGGCCGACGGCGCGGGTCAGCGCCGTGGCGGAATCCACCTCCTGCCCGTTGAAGCTCAGCAGGACGTCGCCTTCCTGAATGCCCGCCTTGTCCGCAGGCGACCCTTCGGTCACCGTTCCGACGAGCGCGCCCTTGGCTTCGTCGAGGCCGACCGCCGAGGCGAGGCGCGCATCGAGGTCGCGGATGCCGACGCCGAGCCAGCCCCGGGTCACGCTGCCGCTCTCGATGATCTGCTCGGTCACGTCGGCCGCGACCTCGGCCGGCACGGCCAGGCCGATGCCGACATTGCCGCCCGTCGGCGAGATGATCGCCGTGTTCACGCCGACCACGTTGCCTTGGAGGTCGAAGGTCGGACCGCCCGAATTGCCTCTGTTGATCGAGGCATCGATCTGGATGAAGTCCGCATACTGACCGCCACGGTCATCTCCGCCGATGGCCGAGACGATGCCGGAGGTCACCGAGCCGCCGAGGCCGAACGGGTTGCCGACGGCGAGGACATAGTCCCCCACCCGCAGGTCGGCATTGGGCGAGAAGTTGACGTAACGCTGGTCCGAGGACGGCTTCACCTTCAGAACCGCGATATCGGTCGAGGGATCGGTGCCGACGAGTTCAGCGACGAGTTCCGTGCCGTCATAGAGGACCGCGATGATCTCGTCCGCGCCCTCGACCACGTGATTGTTCGTGACGATGTGGCCGTTCGCGTCGATGAAGAAGCCCGAGCCCTCGCCGGTCGCCTGGCGCGGCATGCCGTCGCCGCGGCCGCGCAGCTGCGGGAACATTCGCTCGAATTCGGGCGGCAGCTGCGAGTAGCGGGCATCGACCTCCTTGGTCGTGCGGATCGAGACGACCGCCGGGCTCACGTCCTCGACCAGATCGGCGAAGGACAGCTGCTGGATGAAGCCGGGATCGGGGCGCATCAGCTGCGGCTCGCCCTGATCGCTCTGGGCGGAGGCGAAAGGCATGCTGCCCAGCGTGAAGGCGCCGAGTGCGAAGGCGCCGACGGATGCGATGAGGGTCTTGTGGAGCTGAGAGGTCTTCATGGGGGGAGCGTGTCTCCTGCTGACTGCCGTTACGGGGCTATGTGGTTATGTTGTGGCAGGTAGGAACTTACAGGGCACTGTCTCGGCACTTAAACCTCGGTAAGTCATACGCCGAGGAAAAGAAGACCTCTACGACGTCTCCCGCATAAGCTGTTCGCGAGGGTCGGTCTGCTTCCCTTGCCAGTCCTTCACGAAAGCTTCGAGCGCGGCGTCGGGCTCTTCGGGCAGCACGATGCGGGTCCTGGCGAGGAGGTCTCCATGCGTGCCCTTCTTGTTGTTCTTCAGTCCCTTGCCGCGCAGGCGGAAGGTCGTTCCGGAACTGGTATTGGCAGGGACGCGGATCGCGACGGCGCCGCCCGGCGTCGGGATCTCGACCTTGCTGCCCAGGATCGCCTCCTTGAGGGTGACGGGCACGTCGATGGTCAGATCGTCGCCATCGGCCTTGAAGTGGGGATGCGACCGGACCGATACCTCGACGAAGACGTCGCCGGCCGGGCCGCCATAGCTGCCCGGATTGCCGCGCCCGCGCAGGCGCAGGGTCTGCCCATCGCGCAGGCCCTCGGGAATGTTGACGTCGATGGTCTTTCCGTCCGGCAGGCTGACCCGCTTGGTCGCGCCGCGGGCGGCTTCGAGGAAGTCTACGGCGAGGCGGTAGCGGATGTCGCGCCCCTTCTGCGCCCGCGGCGCGCGGCCGCGCGACCCGCCGCCGCCCTGCCCGAAGAGGTCGGCGAAGATGTCGCCGATATCGTCGAAATTGCCAGAGCCGCCGCCCTGCCCGCGATAGCCGCCCGTGCGGCCGCCGAACGGGCCGCCTCCACCGCCGCCATTGCCGAAGGGATTTCCGCCACGGCCGAAGCCGCCCATGCGTTCATTGCCGTCCGCATCGATCTCGCCGCGGTCGAAGCGCTTCCGCTTTTCTTCGTCGCCGACGATGTCGAAGGCGGCCGAGACCGCCTTGAAACGGTCCTCCGCCGACTTGTTACCCTGGTTCCGGTCGGGGTGGTACTGCTTGGCGAGCTTGCGATAGGCCTTGCGGATCTCATCCGCCGAGGCCTGCCGCCCGACGCCGAGCACGCTGTAGGGGTCCTGAGCCAATCGTTGTCTCTCACCTTCAAGATCGTTCGGCGCTTATCTCGGCAAAGCGGCCCGAGTTTCAAGGCGCAGCATCGGGATTGGCGCATCACAGCGCAAGCCGCGCCGCCCGTCCCGGTCCCGTCACGGCCGAGACCTGCTGCACGCGCAGCTCGTCCGCGCCTCCTGGATCGATCAGCGCGTTCGGCCGGTCGCTTTCGAACGCCGCCATCTCTTCGCCGCCGCTCCACAGGCTCACGCGGTAACGCTCCTGCGCTTCGCCGAGCGGCACGTCGGCCGTCCACGCATCGCCGCCTATGCGGGATCGGCGGACCCAGCTGACGCGAAGCTGGGCTCCCTCGGCTGTCGCGCGTAGGTGGCATGGTGCGAAGGGCCGGGCGCTGACCCCTTCTAGGCGCACCGGCAGTTCCCGATAGGGAAAGGCGCCGGGCGTCGCGGCGGCGGGCCCCGCCTGCCAGTTGCCTTCCCGTCCCAGCCAGTCGGGCGGCAGGGGCGCGGATACGGCGCCGCCAAGGAACACGACCCGCGCGCCCAGCGGTGCGCCCGCTGCGGCCTCCTCTTCGGTGCCGCGAAGCCCGCGAAGGAGGCGGGTCAGCCGCCACGTGCCGTCGGGCTGCAGGTCCGCATCGGCATAGGACAGAATTTCCCAGCCGCCATCCGTATTCTCGACCGCGATACGTCCCGCGCC
>JACLAD010005083.1_pt1 | contig 26957 bp, 12 predicted proteins | sample 8027901 | NCBI WGS metagenome assembly JACLAD01 (sample SAMN15725071, study PRJNA655200) | protist metagenome | isolation source: fluorescence activated cell sorting (FACS) single amplified genomes of... | place: Spain: Blaines Bay Microbial Observatory, Mediterranean Sea | collected 2016-07-05 | reverse complement strand
AGCTTCTATCTAATGCAAACCATAATGATAAAAATGACTATAATGACTACGATGGGGGAGAGTATGTTCAAGAAATACACCATGACAGAGGATTAGTGGAGGAATTATCTATTTTTGGATTCAATTCCCATCTATTTCATTGTAAAGGACTCAAACAAGAAGATGAAAATGATAGTATTAATATGATGATATCATCTCTTAGTGTCCTCTTTTCATGTTACAGTCGTGTCTCCCTCATTCTCTATGATGTTATCAGTTTTATACAATTATGTGAAGATTGTAAAGATATTTTACTACCTCCCATAATCAATGTAATATGGATATTTATGAAGGAAAAAACTCAATGTCATTTTATAACAGCACTTCATCAACTAAGTTCTGACGTGGTTATTAGCACATCTCCAACCAAGTGTTATACGATACTAGAGATGCTTGATATGGCAGATTCATATGTAAAGTCTTTACATGGCATCGTACAAAAAATATCTCTGTTGAGTTCAGAAGATCAATCTTTGTCAGATATACAAGATCATTTGAAAGACATGTGTATGCAGTATAAACAAACTCTGCACAACATAGGCAAAATTTATGTGGAGACATATTTTGTACTTCATGTAAATCCGGTCCTTCAAGATGCTCTCATTCATGAAGACTGGTCTGCGCATAATGAATTTCGACGTGGAATGAAATTTTCATATGCTTGTAATTATTTGATGATCGTTGTAAATTCCATGATAAACCATGCTGAAAGCAGGGTAGTACCTATGTCATTGTCGACAATTAGGAGTAGTAACGCTGGCATTGGGATATCTTCCTTCGTTCGCACAGGATTATGTCAGACTGCTCATTTGTGTGTAGAGATGTATCAATCTTTTTTTCAAGATTCACTAATCATTTCAAGAAAACGACAAAAGCAATTAGTACTTGACATGAAGTATATTTTTGTTGCACTATATCATCTGATTACTCTAATACATGAACGGAACATCATTGACTTAACTGGTGCTCTTGTAGATACTAACAATGATTATTTGTATTGTGATATAGAGAGAACAAAGTGTCTTTCCATTTATTATACGACAAAGATAAAGAATTCATCACGTCATCTATCCAATGTATCAATTACATCAAATCCTGTATCCTCCTCTATCGTGCTTTCCAAGTCTATCTCCAAGGAATTGTGTGTACTATTGATTTTTTCCTCAATCTTATCGTATAGAAATGAAGAACAGGAAAATTGTGATAAAAATGATCTTTGGACAACTATTGACAGTGCACCAAGAGTAAATAGAAGTGATATCGATATTGTTAATGATAATTTATGCCATGATGACATAATCATAGGAAAACCTCTACTGAGCCTTGAGAGTATGAATGATTATATAGATATCTCAAATACTGGAATAACATCATCACAGGATGGGTTGCTACCTTTTGTTGTAGATAGAAACATTATCGGGGACTTTATTAGATTTGGTGGTCTACCAACAGGTGCGAATGGGATTAATTTCTATCAGAATATCTTACCTTCAATAGAGAAGTTGAATGAAATGAGTGTGAGACTTGTGCCTCTTCTTTGCAAATTAGATGTGTATATATCATCCTTATGGTTGCTACGTGTTCTCAAATTAAGATATGAAATGATCGGAGAATTGCAAGGTGTTGATAATTATCCTCCACTAAACGAGAAAGAAATGGAGACCAGAAAGATAGTAGATAATCTAGTTGTTGATCTGTCGAGTCATGCTCAGAGCGAGATGTATCTTAAATTTGCGACAGTGGATGTCATGAATGGGGAACAGAATAAGCATGAATTAGCATGTGTATGTAGAGATTGTATGGCAAAAACGATGGCTTCTGCTGGGCATTTCTAATTTGTCATTCTACTCGCTCTAGGAGCAACTGGAGCAACAAATGATATGTAGCCATCCGAAAGCAAATTGTATATACATAAAATATTGATTAATTCGATAAAAGATTGACAGCCAGTATCAGTAAGTGTTATTATCATTATTGTTACTATATGCACTTCAAAGCTTCAAACTTCAAAGTACTTCCAGTTATAGTTATATAGCCTAGATAGTACATAGCACTTTACTTAGTGAAGTACTTCTAGTAGCCATCTATAGAGCTATCTACTATAGCCATCTTCCAGCTTCTAGCTTCTAGCTAGCTAGCGTTACTTGACTTGCTTGCTTCACTCTTGCTCCGCCCATCGCTCTTCATTTCAAGGAGGCAGCGGAGGGTCAGCTGTTCAGCTGGCTGCTGGCTAGCGCTAGAGCGAGGCGAGCTGAACCTGCCTACTGTAAACCTACATCTAAATCTAAATTAGTCTAAAGTATGTACATAGGTAGCTAGCTACTTCGACACTACTTCTAACTTCTAAATTCTAAATAAATGATAATCTAACGAAGTAGTACTTCTAATAGGTAGTAGTAGTAGTAGTAATTCATTCATATTCATAGATTCATAGTAGATAGTAATAGTAGAGAGAGGAAGTAATAACTCCTACCCATTTCAGATTTATTTCTAGCTATTACTGTACCTATTACTTCACTTCTCAGGAAGTACAGTAGCACTTCTAGTTGGTAATTATAATTATAGTGGTCAAGACGAGTTTCATTCACCCGATGCATCAATTTTGTAGACCCAATGCATCGATTTCATCCTCTTTTCCCACTTGTTTTAATAAGTCCTTTAAATTCAATGCTGTTTTTCTAGAATTTGGATGATCATCACCCAAAACTTTTCTTCTGCCATCTAGTGCCCTCCGAAACAATCTCTCTGCCTCTTCGTTATTGGTACCCATCTGATGGTATAGTAATGCAAGGTTATATACTGTGTCAAGTGTTTCCTGATGGTCATCACCTAGAATTTTCTGCCTGCCTGCCAAAGCTTTATTATAAAGTGTACCAGCTTCCTGTAAATTGCCCTGTTGTTTCAGCAGTATCGCCAAATTATTTACTGTGCTCAATGTATTTCTGTGCAAAGGCCCTAGTGCCTTTTCATAGCCATTCATGGCTCGCTCATACATTAATCTTGCAGCTTCGAAATCACCTTGTTGCTTTAATAGGATTGCTAAATTATTTACAGTGCTTAGTGTATCCGTATGATCGGGGCCTAAAACTTTTTCTCTGCCCTTCAAGGCCCTATTGTACAGCTTTCTAGCATCCTCCAAATGCCCAAGATCACTCAAAAGAACAGCTAAATTGTTAACAGTTATCAATGTATCTGCTGCATCTGGACCTAAAATCTCTTCGCGTCCAGCTAATGCCTTTTCATATAAAGCTCTTGCCTCCAGGAGATTACCTTGGTGGTACGTCAAAATAGCTAAAGTATTGACTACATACAAAGTCTCCTCATGTTTCACTCCGAAACGTTCTTCATATCCGACAAGAGCTTGTTGATACATGGCTTTCGCATCAACTAATTTACCTCTATCGTTGAGGACATTCGCATATGAATCCATTGTCCGTAGAGTGGAAGGATGCATATCACCACATACACGAATACGACGTTGTAGTACCCTCTCATACATCGTCTCGGCTTCAGCTAGCTCACCCATATGATACAGCAACGCAGCTAAGCTATTCAGAACATTCAAAGTATCAGGATGATCAACTCCAAGTACTATTTCTCTCCCATCCAATGCTCTGATGAAGAATTTTTTGGCTTCCGTGAAGTTATTTAACAACTTCATTACTACTGCCAGATTATGAACAGTCTCAAGTGTATCTGCACATTCCTCACCAAACTCTTTGATTTGTAATGCTAATGCCTTTTCATAGGTTTCTTTACTTTCATTTAAACTCCCTTCAGCTTGAAATAAGGAGGCTAATCCTGTCAATGATTTCAATGTATCAGTATGAACAGGACCCAACACAGCTTCTCTGCCTCTCCATGCTCGTACAAAAAACTGTTTGGCCAATTTCAATTGACCAGAATCCTTGTAAAGAATCGCCATATTATTCACAGTATCCAATGTTTCAAGACCATTTTGACCAAAGGTTTCCTCTCTTCCAACCATCGCTCTTTCAAACATAATTATCGCTTCCTCTATTTTTCCCTGGTCACTAAGTAGGACAGCTAGGTTATTGATGACTCTTAAAGTATCTGGATGATTTGAACCTAACGTTTCTTCCCTACCTTTCAAGGCTTGTGAATATAACACCACAGCTTCATTATATTGACCTTGTTGTTGATACAGCACTGCTAGATTATTTGCTGTATCTAATGTGTCTTGGTGATTCTCACCAAGCAATTTTGTTCTTCCTTCTAAGCATATCAAATATCGTGCTCTAGATTCTTCGAATTTACAAAGGTGATATTGTACAATTGCAAGGTAGTGATGCATGTCCATGATTTCTATATCAATATCCTTTTGATTCTCTACTTGACCACCGCTTTGATTGATTTTGTCAATGGAATATTTATATCCATCCAATGCTCGTATGTACATGGACTCAGCTTCCTCAAGACGCCCCTGTATTCTATACAGCTCAGCCAAACATGCTTGCGTATGAGTGACCCCAATATGGCCTTCACCTAAAGTTTCTAACTGACCAGCTAACAGTTCACTATATATACCAATAGCTTCTTCGTAGTCACCTTCATGTTTAAGTTGTATACCAATATTACTCATGGTATCCAATGTCTCAGCATGGGAGGAACCTAAAGCAAGCTTTTGGCCTTCTAAAACTCTCTTGAACATACCCTTAGCTTCATCTATTTCTCCAATATCACAATATAGAACAGCTAAATTATTCAATACACGTAATGTATCATTGTGAGTTGGACCAAGCAATCTTGTCCTTCCTTCGAGTGCACGCAAATGTAGTTCGGCTGAATTCTCCAAGTTACCTCTTTCCTGCTCTAATATAGCATAATTTGCGGTAATGCTCAAAGTAACAGGATCATCTTGACCTCTCTTATTTTTACTTTCTTCCAAATTTTTGGCATAAACTTCTGCTGCTTCATCAACTTTGCCAATCGTTTGTAGGTTAGATATTTCGGTCACCAAGTCAATGGGTGCATTTTCACAAATAATTTGCTTCATACTTTTTAATGCATTTCCTAAAGTTTCTTTCTTTTTGCAACTACTACTACTACTACTACTACTACTAAATCGTTTAGGAATATATAGATACAAGAACATACCAGCAGCAAACAAGATTGTCAAAAAAGTCATGTTCAAAAGACTTTCTATATCACTTGACCGAGATGATGAAGACTGAATCATAGGAGTATGGACATGGAATTTTGGGTCCAAAAGAGCATACTCTAATTCAGCAACGAGTAAGTTATGAAGCTTTTCTTTCATGGATATGATATGACTTTGCGATGTGATACCATTTACTGCTAAACTGAGGGTGAAATTTGTTGCCTGTCCACGTTTGCTTGGTGCATGTGTTACCATGATCCTACTATGGTGTTGGTATCCATTACTCGCTAAACCACTCAAAACTACTGGCTGCAGTGGTCGAAATTGTTTTTTCCGAGAATTTTGTGAAGAAGTGAAGTCAAAACTAGATGATCCTATGTACTCATAGTTGTACCAGCCTAGAAGTCCTGATCTAATTGGAATGCTCAAGAGTCTGTTTTCAAAATGAGCATGAATCTTCTCTTTTACTTTTCTATTCTTCATATTGACACCTTGTACCTCAACTGATCCAATATTCTCCAATTTTCCAAAGATAGAATCATAATCATCATCCCCTGCACCATCCTCATTGTCATCAAACCCTCGGCCGTTGAGACACTTCTTCTCAGTAGTAGATAGTTCGGAAGTTTGTCGCAACCATGGACTCCAGTAGATATCGCCCACTGGAAAGCCTTTGCATGCAGGTGCATCAGAAGCAGGCTGTTGCATAGTCTAGCTCTTGTAGAGTCCAACACTTCACCTTGTGCCACCAACTCTGACTCTCTGGCGACACCTGAGTAAGTTGTAGCGCTCTCTGCTGCTAGCTGCTGTGTAGTGTGTGTGTCATCTCTCTCTCTCTCTACTTATATCTGCTGCTGATTATTGCTGCGCGCTTTGTTGTCGCCCCCTCTCTAGCGTAGCGCTGCGTCTTTTGTTTCTAAAATATTCCCTCTCCTCCCTCGGATCAGAGTTTGAAGTGCTCGCTATGCTACTGAACACCTACTTAACTTATCTCTCTCGCTCGTTTTGATGTTGCATATATTTTGTACTCGACATTTGATTCAAGAATACTCTGGTGGATAGACTAGAGTGGCCGAGGCTCCAACCATTCATGTCCACTTCAAATGTGTGCTCGCATTGGAGCTATCCTCTGTCGTGCCAATTTAGTTTAATGGTCTTGACTCTGCTGCTGTCTCTATCCATTACTACATCAAACAGAAAGATGGAAGTAGTAGATTGTCCTTTGCCCCTGTGCCGACAGACCACCGCCTGTAAGATTCTGATCCTTCATGATGAATTCTGCATGCGCAATTACCTTCATTCTTACCTGTCACCTCACTTCATTTCAATCTCTCTTCTTTAACTCTTCTCTTGGTACAGACTACTACCCTTCATTGCACGAAACGCATTTGCCTCTCCATCCTGAGGCTGATCCGAGTGTATGTGTATTCATCAAGGGTCTCCCTGATACCTACTGTAGAATTGTTGCAAATCCTCCTAACGAAACTGTTCCTGATATCGATAGCACTTCTGAAGATGAGGACGAGGGGCCAATAATGAGATGCTGGAGACCCAAAAAGGAACCTGAACCGATCCCAGATAAACCTCCAGATAGCTTTGTAGTGAGAATTCCCTTTAAGTTAAGTGGCATATGGTCTGTCCACTACTATATCAATCATTCTATTCCTTTAAGCATGTATCCTATCCGCGAAAATTTCTTTGTTGTACCAGTGTCGGAAGAAATTTCACCCGGAGGAAACAATATTGAAATAGACAGTGCAGTATCCATGACATACCCCCCTTATGGTTCTATATTACAAGGTGGTGCAAATTTACTTTTCAAATCACATCCGGTAACGATGCAATTAGCAAAATCTATGTTGCGAGTCGAAGTAAAAGAAGTGATGACAATGCATCTTGAGGTGCAATCTGATTTCATACGATCAGACCAAGCTATAGAGCCTGGGTCTTGGTTTTTATCGGTACAGCCAAAACATAAAGATGAAAAACACGGTCATATAGCTACAAGTTATGTGGAGTATATAATAAGTAGGGAGGAGTTGTTGCAAAATAGGAGAATAACAACCAACAGCGAAAAATTGATGAAAACAAAAATCGATATGGTTTCTTCAATGTCTGCTGGAGGAGACAATGGTAACATACAGGGTAGAAAACGTCATATATGTATTTGGGGCTCTAATCGAATGGATGGACAGAAACAGATCTGGTTGAACCAATTGCATAGCTTTAAAGACTCCGATGAATTTACATTCACCTACATTTTAACGAGTAATCCTGAACTCGAAGGAAATTTACCTCCTGGGTCGTCTATGACTGACAGACTCAAAACATTATCTAATGTGAGAGTAGTAGAGAGTCCAGCTAATTCTCATGCTATTCAAAGAAAAGATCTAGATCAAATCCCAACAGATGGAAGTGAGTCGTTTGCGAGTATATGGGATGGTAGAGATGAGAATGAACTTGTCAAATATGTAAATAAGCGTCTCATGGTGGCAGAAAACAATGTTGAAAGGTTAAGTCCTCGCTGGTGTCAAGATTTTTTTAAAGCAATTGTAGATTTTCTGACCGAAGAAAGATGTGATATTGTTGTCTTTGGAAATAACCGTGGCTTCAGTGCTGATCTAGTACTTGTACAAGCTTCAAAAGCAGTGGGTGCTGTATCAGTAGCTGAGCTGTTAAATTTATTTCCTGATGAAAACTCTACGCCTGACATTTTGATTGGCCCGTCACACTACTCCATCGAACACACAAAGAATGAAATTTCATTGCAAAGAAGTGTTGATGAAAATCATGAAAGAGTACCCCTTCCGCAGATGAGGGTAATATCCCCAGCTGTTGACCTCAACCGATTTCGGTTGAGAAAATATGAGAACGACAGGACTAAACACAATAAAAAGAACATACAAAGACGCAAAATTGTGAGAGTCGCTTTTTTTGCTCGCTTAGCCACTGAAAAAAATCCCGGTCTATTCATGATGGCTGCACGAGAAATTCTGGATCAAGCGCCATATTTTCAATTCGTAGTGATCGGCGATGGAGAGCTTCGATCAAATTTGGTAGAATTATCACAGCGCTTAGATATACATAATGCTTTTGAGTTCCTGGGTATGCTAGCGGGCGATGAATTGATAGAAGCATTACAAACAGTCGATATTGTTGTCAATCCATCTCTACGGGCTTGGTCTGAAACTTTTTGCATCGCCAATATAGAAGCTATGGCAACTGGTATTCCCCTGGTCACCTTCGGTGTTGGGGGAATAGGGGAATATATAGAACAAGAAGTCGAATTGGATGAAAGTGATGTTGATGATGCTGATAAAAAAATAGGATTATATAGTATAGAAAAAAATGTTGTTTTAGTGAATGAAGCTTCGCCAAAGGCAATTACAGCAGCAGTAATGGCACTAGCAGATGACGTAGGGCTACGAATTCGTATTGGACTTGCTGGTAGATACACGATTGAGGCATATTTCTCTATTGAAAGACAAATGAACGAATATGCCAACCTCTACAGAGAGTTGTAATTTCCCAGTTTGGACAGCGGCCTTGCGGTGGACGGTGCATTTGATATTGATAAATGCCGTGACCAAACGTCGCGTTGCCTGGCGAGCTGGCAGGCGGCTACTGTACATTGTATGTAGCTACGTACTGTAGACTGTAGGTATGTATGTAGAAGTACATAGCGGTGCATGTACAGTGTACAGTGCACAGTACCTGAAGACCTGAAGTCCCAGTTAGAAAGTACTTCGTAGAAGTAGGACGCAGTGACGCAGTACTTAGCCAGAACTTTTTATAACTTTCTGTGCAGATACATACAGCGTACAGCAGCCTAGCTACAGCTACAGTCTACACCTACACCTGACGCTTTTGAGCATAATTGTAAATTGTAAAATGATAGAAATTTTTACAAGATTAGAACTGCCTCCTTAGAACATACACACATACATAATAATCTTAGCTAGCGATCTTCAGTTAGATTTTGATTCATTTGTTTCTTTCGTTGTCTTACGATTAGCTAGCTCATTTGCAGAAAGTGAAAAATATCAGAGGTGTATTAAACAACGTCAATATTGAGCATGAAAAAAATCGGAAGGATTACGTATGCAAGATGGTGGATCTGCACTAGAGGATGAAGATATAAAAAGGGCATTCGGAGCATTAAACAGTCATTATGCGTCCAAGACCGCAACAACAAGAATGACTTTCATGATAAAATTATTGACAATTGTTATAGAGGCGGTGACTTTAGGAGAAAAAATTGATCTGATAAAAATTATAGACAAAAGTGCGAAATGTGTGCTCAAAGGTGGTATAAGGACTACTGTAGAACAGAAGAATATATTCGCACAAATTGTAGATTGGACATGGGCAAATATGGAATAAGCAGATTTGGCATCGAAAACGATATGAATCCGTTCCATATTTGCCCATGTCCAATCTGCAATTTGTGCAAATATATTCTTCTGTTCTACAGTAGTCCTTATACCACCTTTGAGCACACATTTCGCACTTTTGTCTATAATTTTTATCAGATCAATTTTTCTCCTAAAGTCACCGCCTCTAAAACAATTGTCAACAATTTTATCATGAAAGTAATTCTTGTTGTTGCGGTCTTGGACGCATAATGACTGTTTAATGCTCCAAATATGCCCTTTTTATATCTTCATCCTCTAGCGAACATGGCTAATTTTGCGAAATATGTCCCTGTCAATGTCTAAAATATCTGTTCTGACTAACTATATACATAAAAGGAAATGATTTGACGACAGCAGTAATATTGCCACAATAAGATCCTAGAACTCCTGTTGCGTCATCATGGCCGTATTATAATGTATCTCTCTAGTCTTTTTCTGCGCCAGTAGGTTTTGTATTATAATGAGTAGCAATGGAACATCACCTTGATTATCAATTACATCCAAACCCAACGAAACCCCTAATTGAGATCTATCAATTCTTCCACCCCTTTCTACGGACGCCCCAGACTCTTCAGTAAATACGGACGTCGAATTATCCATTCTCAAAGCATGCATAAAGTCCATGATCAAATCAGTAGCCAGAGTTAGTTCATCACCTTTCTCTGGTGCACTAACGGATTCGTCATTCACAGCATGAAATACTTCACTTCTTAGCTTTGCTTGAATTTCCCTCCAAGCACCGCTCTTCAACAAACGTGCTTTCACTGCTTCTTTCAGGTCGAAAGCACTCTCGATTTCATCAGGTACCGACATCTGTAGCGACAAATCTATTCACTATAAACCACTGGGATAGAGAATGTAGATAAAAAAAGAGTGCGCAACTATCTTTCGTTGGACTTCCACTTCCTTGTTCGTATACTTGTACACGAGGTTTTGAAATGCGACATGTTGATCCGTCGTGTGTCGGTCTCTTTCACTTTTACTATGGATAGATCTATTACTACTTACTTAATAGATCTTCATGTTTTCTTCGTTTTGCTGCTGTCGACAGCTAACAGCAGCAGCAGAGAAAGTAGATAAGTAGAGTTTGGAGAGGAGAGAGACAATTAAATGATTACAATCTAACAAAAGAGGGGAAGAGAGAAGCAGATTTGTCAGAGTGGAGCATCGATTTCAGCAGTGTTCAAATCTTACTCGTCGCTGCAAGTCAGAGTGTGGTGTGTAATTTTCTTCTAGAAAATGACGAAAGGAGATGACAAAAGTTCTTCTTCTACTTCTTCCTCTTCCTCGAGCGATAATTCAAAGCTTGTAGAGTACGAAGGTAATGGATCTTACTTCCCTAGTAGTATGAACAATCTTCCTTATCAGAGTCCTTCCTTCTTTTTAGAATTTGATTTTCGTACCCTACACATTTCCTAATCGATTACCATTCAAATTTTGTGTTCTCATCGTGATTATCTGATGTGATATGTAGGCATCTTCAACCCAGCACCAGACCAATTGGTGGAGAAGGCTAGAGGCTTTTCCCGTTTTTTAGGTGCTCTGTATTCTGAGGCTCGAAGATTTATATATTATGATCCTAAGGAAGGCACAATATTGCGTGCTGGCTTAGAGAGGAATAGAGAGAAAATCAATAACTCCTTGGAGGAAAAATATGCAACAGTGAAGGATATCAAGGAGAGTTCACTTCAATTACAGAAGGAAACTCATCATAAGATTTCCCTGATTGAAGTTCCTTTCAGTAAGCCAATTCTACAACTTAGTCATTTTAGTAAGAAAAAGGAAAAAGAATATCCTGTCTTTTTCTCGCTTTGTAGAAACCAACCAGAAATGATCATGGGTACTACGACCGGTTTGACAATCGCTCCCAAATTTCTATTTAGAAAGGCTTACCCTGGAATTATCAAATCGGGTTTGTTTGGTTTCTTTGTAGGGGGTGCACTTGTGGCTTTTGCCAACATGGAGATCAGAGAGTAGGTTTCCCCATTCAAGATGAAAGTAGGAGACACAGCCAACTGTTGACAGTGGTGGATAATAATGATGATAATGGTTCTAATGACATCAACGATCACATGGCTTCCAAATCAGTCTGATGGCTTGCCATCTCATTCAAGATGGTAGGTAGGTAGGTAGGTAGGTAGGTATAGGTAGGTATTGCCTGTCATCTAAAATCTAACTAAGCCCTAACCCTAGTAACTACCCTAAAATTTTTTTGGCCCTGCCTTTGCCCTTTGCCTGGCTGCCTTGAATCTTGAATTGTTGCTTTGGTGTGTGTTACATATTACATATTACATACTGCCTTGCTTTGTGTTCGTACAACTTCATTTTTATATCATATGCATTAACTTCTACACTTTGTAACTTGAACTTGAAGTTACTATATTTTCTTTCGTTGTCTTACGGTTATGTAGCTATCATACTATCATACTATCATATCATTTCATATTTCATTATTACTAGAAGTACATACTCCTTCCAAGTAGTTTTCATTGCCTCAAGAGGAAGAGGTGACTCCCATTCAAAGTCATGCGAATGTAGATAGAGTCAGTAGTTCATACTTCGAAGTAGGTAAGTACTATACTTAACTCTGTACTTCCATTAACTCTACGAAATTTGCTTTCGTGGCCGTATAGTTAGTAACAAGTATACTAACATTACTGAAACTATCAATGAACATAAATCGACACAAGGAAACCAAGAACATCGCTCCCTTGGTTTTTTCTTAAAATCACGTCTGAAATTTGATATTCACCGGCGGAAACACCTGAATTTGCCAAATTTTCCATGATATATCTTTTTGTATGTACGTATCTTCCCGATGTTGACAGCTTGTAGAGCTCCTTCTTTTCTATACGACTATCACTCCCTGGAGTATGAATATTGTCTCTGCTTACACTGTCAATGTAAGCTTCAACAGTAAAAATAATTATTCCTCTACCAAAGTTTTCGTCGTATGCAGTGTTTCCTTTAGTTTTAATTTGTTGAATGCATAAATCAATAACACCCCAAAAATCTCCGATATATACAAAAACATCAGCAGCTGCATAGACATTGTAATTAAACGAAACACTAGATTCCTCTTTCATATCCTGTCTATCTAATTCATGTAGTAAGAATTGTTTTAGCTCGGATACATGCAATTCATTATAGCATTTTTTTGTTTCCGCCTTCATTATCATTTTCCTCGAGATATCAACACCACTTATATATTGTATTCTACTATTTGCATCAAGCTCTTTTAATGCTTGACACAATAGACCCGTACCAGCACCTAAATCAAGAATCTTCAAAGGCAAACTACTATCATCTGATGACAACAATTGCTGGGAAATCAGTTGAGGTGCTTGATATTCCAAATCATTCACTAACGAGACGTCGAAATTTTTTGCATACGCATCAAATAGTATTTCCACATATTCATGAGGTGAATTCTCCCCTTCATCTTCCTCCTCTTGATCTTCATGACCCAAAGCTTTCAAAGCATACTTAGCTAGCACACTCGAAGTGTCCAAGCGCAAAGCATTGATGTACATATGTCGTGACTTTTCTAAATCATCTAGCATATGATATAATCCTCCCAATCCAATATATGCATTCACATTCTCAGAATCTATTGTGATGACATCTTCGTAGCACTTTTGAGCCAACACTAAGTGACTTTTTGCACTGAGTATGTTACATATATTAATTCTTGAATCATTGTGATTTGGATCTAAATTCAAGGCGTATGAAAAAGCTTCCATAGCAGCTTCTTGGTCACCTATTTCTTGAAATGCAAGTCCTGAATTATAGAATGAATTGACATGATTTGGATCATGTGTAATTGCTATTTCGTACGATTCGATAGCACTATGGAAATCACCTTTCAATTGGTGAATGACACCTAAGTTATAATGTATCCTTCGTACTTCGACATCTTTAGCAGTTTCGGAGAGGTTGTTAAGAGCTTGTTGTAAAGTACTAACAGCATTATCATAATACCTATTGTCTTTATGTAAGTCTGCCAATTGAAGATATGAACTCGTACTTGATGGCTGCTCCCGAATAGCTTTTTCGTAAACATCCCGTAATTCCCTATATAGAAAGGCATCATTCTTTTCATTTCCCATCGCTCTACATATATACAGAATGAGAATTAACATTACTGGTTGGTACATAGTCTTCCATAGAGATTCCCTTGGGCATATTGTTGAATTGCAGGAATCAACTGCCTTCATATTCGCTACTTGCACGTTTTCTTCTTACTGAATACAAAATGAATGGGCATAGTAGTCACCCTCACAGCAGCAGCGATATAAAAAGGAAGGTTTACGCTGCGGAAAGAATAAAAAGTGATCGTGTACTTCTAGTGGTAGTGGCAGCTTCTGAATGAATGAGTTGAACATTGAAATTCCCCTGCACAGCAGACGATTCTTAAGAACCTTGGATCTCTATCTGCACTGAGAAGTGTACCTACTTCAATTTACTTTTTGTAGGCACCATTGATATCACAGCATAGCAGCACAGCAGCACAGCAGGTATATAGGTATCAGTGCTGACTGCTGATAGTAGATTATTCTTGATTTCTTGTTACCATGGAAAAATAGGTATAGGTATATACACCATATACTAGTAGCTACCATATATATATATATGTACACAGCAGATGACAGAAGAAAACTGAGGTGTCAGCCAGCAGGGAGGATGGAACATTAACCCTTCGTGGTTTTGACCCTGACAATGAACTCTTTCAAATTTTCGTTATTCTTGTCTCTGTTTGGATTGTTGATGATACTTGTAGCGGTGCAAAGCTTTTCTGCGTCATCGACGAAGACGTTGGGCTTACAGAGCAATCGTTCTCCCCACTGCTCCTTTAAGATGTCGGCTCTGGATGAGAGAGAATTGGCCAAGATATTTGGTAGACTAGCGGATAAGATGATTCTTTTGGATGTCCCAGGAGCAGGTACACCCGAAATGGTCAATTGCTGTCATGGCGGGTGTGATAATTGTGATTATTCTCATGTATTTGACCAGATGAATGCTGGCAGAGCCAAGTGGGTACCATCGTATACATATAGACAACTAATTGACGGAAGAGAGCATTCATCTCCCTGGTCAAAAGTCTTTGAGAACGAAAATGAAGTAAATAAAAAAGACTTCACATCGCGACTTATCAACTTACCATATCAAATGAATATGGGTGCTTTGTCAGTGCCTGCTGACGAAGCACCCAGCGAAGAGGCAGTTGATGATTTTTTCAATGCGCTAACTTCGGGAAAAGAATTGATATCAAAAGAACAACTGGAAGAAATATTACCTATGAAAGTAAAAGATAAACACGGAGTTGTATGGGGTGCGTTTAAAAAGGCCTTCGTATCTACCGAGGTCACAACGTAATCATGCAGCAGCGAATTTTTACCTGGATTACGTGCACCCTTTTGGAAGATATTATGAATAGTTAGCCGGTAGACTGAAGCGTGTAGAAATTGTTCATCATAAGATTCGCAAGAGATTGCTGTCTTCATTGTAAAATTGTAAAAAAAAAATGCTGCAAACTACAAAATAGCCACTGCGGCGCATATTAATATTATTTTAATTTTAGCATTTTAACTAAATTATTAGAAGCATTTTGAAATGTCATAGGTATATGCATGTATAATTTGCAACTATATGTGTAAATGTTTTACATAATATTATATATATCAATCTTGAATCATGACTTGGATATACGTCAATTTCATTTCCCAGGCGACCAAAATCGAGCTGGCTGCTGGGCGGCTGAAGATTGATGATTGTTGTTGATCGAGCGATATTGATATTGATATTGATATTGATATTGATAGTTGATAGTTGTGCTAGTAGCTAGTAGTAGTAGCTACCAGCTACCAGCAGTTGTAGAAGTACGGCTGGTGGCTGGTGGTCAAGGTCAAAACTTCAATGGTATTCTATTTGCTTTTTCTTAAACCAACATGAAGTAATGGCAAAATTAATAATCAATATATTTCTTAAATTTGGCTAGCTCATTTAGCTATTTATTATTCTTAAATTTGGGATTTAATAAAATATCCAAAATAATTCAAAATTCGCGTTGGTGGCTACTATACTACTACTACTTCTTCTATCACATCTGTAGCAGTAGCAACTAGCTAAAAGTATAGTCTAGCTGTGTCTAAAAGTCTTCAAAGCATTCTCTCAAACTAGATGATACATTTGTTCAACATGACATTCGTCTGTCCATGGGCTAATACTGGTACCAGTGTCTAAAGTTGATTTTGCATTTTTTTTTTTTTTTTTAATAATCCCTGTCTCCTTCACAGATTATTATCAAACGATAATGCTTGACATCAGATGAGCAAGAACAGGTCGCGGGGTGTGGTTGGGTGCATTTTTCTGTGCAGGAGTAATATTGTATTCAGTGTACATATATGTCTCTTCTAGGAAATATTCCTTGTCAAATAATTGCATCATCGAACATTTGATCTTCCTTTTCTGTATACTCCAATTTACTATAATACATAATATTTCTGCTTAGAAGGTAGGACATTCATCAGGAACAATAAGATCACCGAAAGGCTTGACTTCAGTCTTGATGGATTTAATTCTATCATTGACAACTCCGTTGCCCAAAGTATCCTTCATCAAAGCTCTACCATTAGTCTCGAAAGTTTCAGACATACCATTAAAGTGGTCTTCCAGATAGTAAGTAACAGTCATAGAGTAACCAGCAGCCATCCATGAAACAGATCTACCTTTGTGATCGGCAGGATCATAATCAGGGTCAACCATCGCACCGTAATCAATAAGCTCAGCTGAGGTAATTTCAGTGTTACCACAAACAAACATACCATCGGATTTATCCCCATTACCAACGTCATTTAAAGCAAACATAGCACAACCGGTATATTTATCCAATACCCCTTGATAGTATTCCTCAGATCTATCAAAGTAGTGTTTGCACATAAGAGGTCCAGAGTCTCCAGGATCTGGGTAATCATCAGGTTTATCGGAAGGTCTAAAAGTTGGCTCAGAGGCTTCAGTAGATGGTTCATTTCCGAATTCAGATCCAGCCTCGAGGTGGGTGAAGTGATTAGTCAATGCACTAATATTGTTTCTGTCGTTTATAAAACATTTCATGTATGTTAGTTCATGTATTAAATGTGTATTTTTCAGGTATGTATACATGCATATAGTACGACAACTGACAGACAAAATCGAGGAAAGAACATCAAATGGCAGAACATACTCAAATCACATATGAAGAGACTGAATTAGAGGAAATGGTACATGCTATGCAAGTAAGTACCTGTATGGGTTGGCTGCAAGACCAAGACATACAAGCGCCAGAGATAGGACAGTGGCGATGGCAACCTTCGCACGAAACTGCGTTGGTCTAGATTCCGTAGTAGCCTCAACAGCAGGAGCAACTAGAGGAAGACCCTCTTCCATTTGGTTTGAGTTATCAGCCGACATTCTTTCTTTTCTTTTCTTTCTTTACAAGTCCCGGTTACCGTGGTTAATGAAAGTGGGATGCATACTTGTTTCGGCTCATTTTAAGGAGAGAGTACTTCGTATGTCTAGTCTGCTTTAGAGTACGATGGAAGGTATCTGAATGGAAAAAAAAATCATATGAATTTCCAAAAAAAATAAATAAGTACTTACTCCAGAAAAATCTCAAAAAATTGGAAATTGGATTTTGGAGAAAAGAAAGGCTTGTTGCTGATTTCCTTTTCAGATTACAGGAAGTTTTTGTTTTGTTGACATTTGAAGCTGTGTGCTGGAGACAGTAATTTCGTCGCAGCCCTGAACCATCAACTAATGGCAAGGTGAGCAACTGCTAGAACTAGAAATACAGTAGACAGGCAGCAACTATCTACATATTATGGCGTCTACATGGAATAGAAGCGATAGCGATAGCTAAAGTTACGTAATTTAAGGGCGTTGTAGCGATATATCGGGCGGCGCTTATATCGCGATGATATCTTTGATTCTGTGAATGGAAATAAATGTTGTATTTGTCGTATATATCCGGTATATATATTGGAAAGAAGGCGCGATATATCAGAGCTGCATCGCTGCACAGCCTTGTGTAATTCTAGCTCTACTGACTGAAGCTTCGTAAATCTCGCAAAATTATCTCCATAATTCTAGACGTGGTGGAAAATCCAGGAAAGGACGTCGTTTGACTCACTAATTAAATCCTCCAAAGTTTTTTCAACAGACTTTAAAAGCGCACATGTTCTGCCACAGGAGTCCGTTGGAAATGAAAAAGTGTGCGACAGATAAAATTTTGTTGTAGCTATCGTTTGAGAGCGTTTGGGGCACTTTCGAGTCAAATTGATGAAGATATCAGCAAAAACCCTGATTTTGTCTCTTATTAAAAATGCGTGTTTTTCTAGCTGCAATACGGACTTTTTGCATCATAACTCTTTACGCGCTGAAAATTGGAGCGTTTTAACTGTATAGCTACATTTGTCGCAAATTTTGACGCCTTCAGATGTGTCGCGTGTCGCAGAACGTAGAAGGTCTATAGCTGTCGAGAAACTATAAAAGTAAAAACTATAATAATAAACTAAAAACAGCAGGCCAGCTGAAACTAAAGTATAAAAAAACATGGCTGAAGGTGAAGTCTTATTTTTTATTTTTTTGTCCGACCCTGTAGGTGTGAATCTCCGATCGACCTGACAGTAGACATGGACGATTATAATGAATGTAAGAGGTTAATAGCTAGATTCAGGGCGCAAAATCCTGCATAATAAGCTATCGTAGGGTTAATAACTCTTCAGCTCTTCATACTTCTCGAGTAACCGACCCCGCGGACAATATTTTCCGGTAGGAGGAAGTAGAAGTACATACCACACATACATTTCACACCTCATGAAGTACCTAGAAATTAGAAGTGCTGAACAGATAGTACAACGTATACAGTATCATGGAAGCACTTAGTACACTCTAATTACCTCTTGCTTCTTGGGTTGTCCTCCGGCATTTTTCACTGTGGAAAGTTTGTAATTGTAATGCCTAGGACGTGCGACAATCCAAATTGCATTATTTCTACTGCTATCCATCGCTTGATGCAAGCAGTGTGCAATAATACCAATACGTAATGTCAACTACAATCCATGAACGAGACAGCCATGCATGTATGCATCATCATCTACTTGATTGGTTTCATGTTATCGAACTTCGATAAATCTAATCCTTCTATCATTTCTTGAGGGTATCTGTGTCCAAGCAAATCCTTCTCGGCATTTTCTAAATTCTGCCCTCGTTTTGTAATCCCTAGTTGATCTCTCTCTACTCTAAATGCAGCATTAGCATCAAAACCTTGTGGACCGCCTCCTCCCATATTCGCCATCCCCATTTGCATTTGCATCATCCTTGCATCTTCAGACTGAACGTCGGCCCCTAGTACTAATTGATATACACCAGACAAACCAAACTGCGCAATGAAATATAATGCAAGAGACGAAACATACGATACATCTAATGATTTTAAATCAACTCCACGTTGCAACATCACTTTAAATCTATTGGAAGGCAAAGGAAAAGGTACTTTCACACAGACAAATCCCGCAAAGAAGTACGATACAAATCCCATCATCACAATATTCGGTAGCATAAATATCAAATTCCCCTTCATCATATCGATCATGCCTTGTGGATTGCTCATGGGATTTGTTGCTCCTTTTACTTTCGCTCGTAATGCACCAGTCTCCTTCCGAGTCAAAAATATCTTTCTTTTCGCGTAAGATTTTTCACAGATGTAAGCACCATTAGCTCTGAGTCTTACAGATTTGGCTAAAATTTGTTTGTTTTTCACATCTTCAATATCCGGTTCAACACTACTTCCCCTCCTGTTTTTTGTAGCATGGAACAGTGAATAGACAAATGAATGAGAATGCATAAGCGATTGAAGTAGTAAGCACGTGATAAATCAAAAACGAAATGACAAAAAAAAAGCGGCAGTTAACACAAACAAGTGAACAGGTGACGAAACAGTGAGAAATTTGTACTTACATAAGTTCTTGAGCATAATGCCTACCCATACCAACCATCACAACTAAAATCACCATAGGAATCACAACCCAATCCCTGATATCAGGATCTAAGTGGAGATAGTCTTCTGTCATGATACTGCAGTTAATGAGAGATCAAATGCAGCAGTGTCGATGAAAACACTACTCTTGGTGACTACAGTACTTGTGAAAGGTACCTGCCTCCAAGTAGTCTCGCGCTTCCTAATACTTCTGCTGCTGCTGCTGCTGCTGGGACTTTTACTTGTCCCGCTTATTTTATTAGTAGCTCGCCGGCGTTGGCAGCTGCCTCTGGCTGCTGCGGCGGAAAAATATATGAAAATCGAACCATGCACATTAATTGAACCAACATCTAACAAAAATACGAATTGATGCCACCCGGGACAAAACAAGTCCCTGCTGTAGAAGAAGGATCTATCATGTAGAAATGTGTAGGTAGATTTTGTAGGTGTGTAATTGTAATGGATACACAGAGACAGAGTACAAATTGAAGAGTAAGGGAGTGAGAGTTCTGCCCACAACTGCGAGAAGAGATGGAAGATGGGGAGAACGAAATAGTAGGACCTCATACTGGGCTTCTCTCCCTTCCTTCAGGAGACATATCAGCCGTCAGCTTCGGGGGAGACGTCGTGGAGGAGAAGGGTCTGGAAAGACAATTGACATCCCACGAGGAGAACGATGGCCAGGAAGAGGAACATGAAGAAACCGTGAGAGAAGAAGTGGCTGATTCAGAGACGATTGTGCAGAATGAACCTGAAATATTGGGAGGATCTGATCTCGATTGTCGGTCACCGCACTTTGGCACTCTTGAAGTAGGAGCCGAAGTGATTATAAGGCATACTCATCCACATTTAGCTGGGCAAACTGCTCGTATATTTGAAGTGTCTAATCATCCTGCAACATGGTTTAAAGTTCGACTTACCTCTGATAACTCAGTTCACAGCTTAAAACCAGCTTCATTAAGGCTGATGAATACACCGGACGATGAAGTGATGGAGGAGTGCTTACTGACGACTAGAAGATCATCAAGAGAAAGAAAAGGTGCACCTTTTAGCTATGCTGATTTGAATGAAGGAAGAATGGATCGATTAGCTCCCGAGTATGTAGTGAATTATTTGGAATATCACAAACCTTCAAAGGCGCAGTCAAACGACAGGAAGAGGCAGATACATCCAACTAGGACAAAGGTTGCAGGAATGAATACCAGTCAGAACTATTCAGCATCTAGCTCCTCCCTTCGACATAGGGATCACCAGGAAAATGATCAATATAGCCACAATAATTCCTCTTTCGAAAATATTGATGGCAGTAATGATGATCATATAGGTAGTTACGGAGGTGGCGATGATGTTGCACATGATATGAGGGAAGGTTACTACGACGTTCAGGATGGCATTGGTCAGGACGTCAATGAGGACGATGAATACCATATTCGAAGAAAGTCTGTAAAAACAGGGAGTATAAAAAAGAGAACTATGTCGAGACGTCAGACCTCATCAGTGTTATCAAATGCACAGAAGGAGTTTGTAAAAAATAAGTTTACGAAAATCGACAGAGGTAAAGTATTATGTAATTATTGTGGGAAAATTGTATGTAGTGACCACATTGCAAGATGGGCCATTCACTTCAGGAGTTGTTCACAGGTGCTCACAGAAGATCTGGCAGTGTATGACAGTCACGCTATTAATGATTCCAGTCATGGCGGCAATGGTGGTGATGATTACGCCAATAATGACAATACAGAATATTATGAGGACAATACATATGATGACAGACATAGATATGATGATGATCATGATGATGATCAAAACAGCCGAGATTCGCTGGAAGAAACTATATATGCATCTGATTATGAACGTCATTATCATCAACAACAACGTGCGAATGACCAAGATTTTTACTACCATGACGACAGTGAAAAAAATTGTGACGAGTACGAGAGTACAACTCAGCGTACTTACGCAAGCAGCGGACATTCAAATACTTGTGACGACGGCTTAGCAACTCTTGGAGACAATAGATCAGTATGTGTTCCATGCAATTATGCCTGCCCAATTTGCGGGAAAGTCTTCTGTGGAGATACGGAAATTGCTAAAATAGGTCAATTACGCAGACATCAGAAGCTTAAAGGTCAACACATGATGTCCGTAAGGAGAACGGCCAAGTTCCGAATTGAATGTCCAAGGTGTCACAAATTTGTTGCAACTGAAGAGCACTTATCTTCGCATTTGAAATCTGGGATGAGCAATAGACGAAGAAAACCTATGAAGGAGTGGGAAAGACAAACCAATGGAACAGAAAATTTGGACCTTCCCTATAGTGAAAGTGATAATTCTTATGAACACGGGGGAGTTGTAGGAAGAAGTAATGACTACAACGTTAATGATAATGCTGATGATGATGATGATGATGATGATGATGAGAGCTTGGAAGAACTCGACGAGGATTATGTGAATACAGGAAGTAAAAAAGGAGAGGAGAGTGAAACAGCATTTGACAATGCTCGGATCGACGTGGCGACCGATGAATTCAGTAATAGTGAAGGTAGTTTCAGCGAAGAGGTGGAAACAGAAGTATTGGATGACAGTGAAGGTAGATACGTTTCTAAAGAAACTGTGAATTCAGGGATTAAGTCTTCAAAACGATATCCAAGACATAGAAGATGCAAAAGCAAATTGACTGAGGAGAGAAACTCAAACACGATAAGAGTCCCAGATCCGTCAATTCAAACTTTTAAGTTGTCTAAGAAGAATTCAAAATTAGTTAGATTCGGATCTTCTTCTTCTTCTTCTTCTCAGGTGAAAAGTGTTCGTATTCTCAATGAGTACAACGAACAGGATGTAGACACGTTAGCTGCTGAGTTGTTAAACATTCGAGGAGGAGAGTACGAAGACTTCGAAGGAAATAACGTTAGCGGTGATTTCCAGGAAGCAAACGATCAAAGAAGAGATGATGATGATGATGATGATGATATTGACGAGGACGATGACGATGAGGAAGAGGAAGAAGAGAATCATGGTAGATTCTCCTTGGCAAAAAATCCTCGACCTGTTGGAGATGTTGCTATGCAAACAGCGAAGAAATACACTGGGATGATTGACATCAATGCATGGGGAGGGAAACGGAGGAAGAAAAAGGCCAGCTCAGGTATCAAAAATAGAATGATCACAGCGAGCACTACAAAATATGCAAAATTACCCCCAAACATCCAAGAGATGTACAATCTTGCCCAGGAAAAATATATATCAGGAGATAGTGATAGAGCAATATCTATTCTTACCAATGTTATCACTGAGGCTCCCAATTTGCCTGATGGATACGAAATGTTGGGTGCTATTCATGAGGAAAAAGGACAGGTGAAGGCTGCCTATAATTTTTATATGATAGCGTCACAAAAACGTAGAGGAAGTATGGAATTGTTCCAAAAAATCGCTGAAATTGCCTACCAGCTTGGTTACTACAGTAGATCTATGGAATATATCAATAGATTGCTGAAAAAAGCTCCCACAATCATTGCATACACCCAAAAACTTCAAATTCTGACCAATCAAAAGGAATATAAACGTGCAAATGAATTGATTGATGATATCATTCTGAAATTCGGGAAAGTACCTAATGTTTCGAAGGCAAAGCCAACATCTGCATTAATTTCGAGAGCCAACATTCTTATGGCAAAAAATACAGATGTAAATGCAATTATATTACAATTTGCTGATGATCTTTTCAGTCAAAAAAGGCTGGACGTTTCACTGAAAAATTACGCGAAGTATTTCTTCTCAAGTGTAGGCACAAATGGAATCTCAAAAGAAGCTTTAGATATTTTTATGTTGCCTGAAATGTATCATAGTCATAATAATTCAATGAAATCTAGATCGGCCGGTTTTGAGAGGATAATCAATACTAAGAATTTGAAATTCGAATTGATATTCCATGCGCTGAACAGGATGGTACATATTATGTTCGAGTTGTCACCCAAATATGAGCTGAGCCAATCCAATTGTGCGCATCTGTTGGAACTCATAAATTTTTTGATCGATTTCATCCAGAACTACAATAATCACTCAGCGACTTCTTCTGTAAAAAATCTGGAACTTGAATCTTCAGACAATAACAACATATCTGCGATATCAGTGGAGCTACCCATGTCTTTGGTTCTAAGTTATGGGTTGTTGAGACTAAAATTGCGTACACCAGAAAATCATGCCAGTGCTATGAGAGTATTGTTACCAGCCCTTCACCAACATAAAATGGATATCTTTGGTGCCGTTTCTCTTGATGCTAACGACTCAACTGTCGCCGACGGTACTGATGGTATTACAAGCAGTGATTCCTCTCAAATACAAAATTTAGATGACGATAATAATGACAACGATGATGACGCTATGGAGGAAACAAATCTAATCGGGCAACTTTCCACTCTTGATACTAATGATGATATAGAAACACATGAATGGCGGAAAGAACAAGGCGTTGAAGATGATTTTCCTGACCCTGCAGTGCAAATTAGGGAAATGGAAGCCACAGTAGAACAAAAAACTCTGAATGTGTTTACAATGCATTTGCGACTACATATTACACAAGAGCTTGTAAAGCTAGGCAACAAAACAGAAGCCACAAGGCATCATAATGATACTTCTGAATTCTTTGAAAATCAAGTGGATTTGCATATTCCATCTCATGTACAAGATAATACCAAGAATATCATAAAATTTCCTGGCATTGATACACCTGAAAAACTGGGTGAGTTTCTTCTCTTTATTGCTCAAATCTATAGAAGTTTGGAAAATTTTGCCAAGGCTATGGATTACATGGACAAGGCGATCCAAATAACTGGTGTTGTGAATGCTGACCCAACGTATGTCTACGAGTATTGTCGCACTGTACATACATATGGTATGAATGATTTAACAAGCACTTACAAGACATTTGCACTTAGATATGCTCAGGAAAGATTCAAAACTCTACTAACAAAATTTTTGAATGTAAAGGCGCGTGAATGTTTTTATCAAGACGAAAATGACGACGAGGAAATAGAAGGATATGAAGCAGTACAAATCATTTTGGATGAAGCTTTCTCTACACAACGATTAGAAATTGAGCTGAAGATTGCTCTTTTGTTTGCTGTCTTTCTGTTTTCAGGAAATAGTTCTCAAAGCGAAAGCTTTGTATGTCTTGCTTATGCAATTATTGAAGGATTTTATACATGTACTTTTCAAACCCAATCACAGTCAAAGAGGAAGAGAAGAGTCTCGGACATAAAATTTTCTGAAATCATTGAAGTGGACGAAAATTTGAGTGAAAATGATAAACAAAGTTGTAACAAATCTTATCTGGACGATGTACAAAACTCACTTTCTAGACTGTGTAGAGCTATCTGTGAGTTTGTTACAATGAATAATGTCATCAATTATGAAGAGCTTTTATCGTTTTCATGCAGCACCATATTTTGTCTGGGGAAAATAGGGCATGAAATCACTTCTATGGATGCAAATCGTATGTTAGATTTCTTTCCGGACATCAAGAAGGTGGAGATATTGGGTGACAGTGACAGATTCACAGTAAGAAATGACTTGTTCTTTATAGAATCATCTCATGAATCAGCTTCGAGTATTTTCAGACCACCTGCGGAACATTCGAGACAGAAAGCTGTGATTCCAGATTTCACTTCGCTTGATCCATCTCATATAATTGCAGATGGTACAAAAAGGAGGAGGAAATCGACTATAAGGGATGGAAAGGGTAGTAAAACGCCTCTAGATACAAACGTTGTGAAAAGTAAGCCAATCTCTGAGATAGATGATGACCATAATATAGATGACGATCAAGATATAGATGATGATCAAGATGAGGACGAAAATGAAGAATATCATAGGGGAAATGAAGACAAGGCGGAAGATGTTCCCCGGGCTCGAGTCAGCCGAAGACGGACTAAGAAGGAACAAAGAGCACCGTACGTAAGTTACTCTAAGAAGAAGCAAAAATATGAGCAAAAAAAAAGGGCAGAGATGCTAACTGAAGATTATGTAAATGAAATCATGATAGATGTGAGAAGAGAGGCAAAGCTACCCGATCATTTATATGAAGCTGTTAGAGGAATACTTGAGAATGTCGATGATGTAAACGTTGCAAACACTTTTGTACGAAGGGTTTTGGGGAATAATGATTTCACAGCAGAGGGACTTGCTTCATTTGAAATTGCTATTGCCTTAAAAACATTGTTCACTAACAAAACCTATCGTTCAAAACTTTTCCCGACTTTATTGTTAGCACATGAGGACCTCAAAGCACACAAATATAAAAATGCATTGGAGTTATATCTGAAAGCATTTCTCATGGACAAACATCAGCCAGTAACTTCTCTGTGTCTTGGTACATTTCTCATTTTATTCGCTGCCCAGCCTAATCGAACCGAACGCCATGAACTTGTCATTAAAGGTATGAGTTTTTTGGCGCATTATGCACATGTTAGGATTGATAATGATGGCGAAGAGATTCATAAAATGTTCAGTGATGATGACAATGATAACGATAAGGAACATACTCAGATTTGCTACAAATATACGAAAAAAACCCATGAGCTCGTCAGATATTTAATAGCATCATATCAATTGAAGCAGACACAAGCTGGTGGCAACCTTACATGGGATCCTTTTCGATTGCATGACCTAGGGAGGATTCAAGAGGTCTATTATAACCTTGGTCGCGCATTTAATTCAATCCGGATGAATCATCTAGCCTATCACATGTACGAAAATGTGTTGAAGTTGTCGGAAGATTTTCCTCAATTGAATGACTCCCCATTGAATTTGACACGTGAAAGCGCTTTCAATTTAGTTCAATTGTACAAAGAAGGTGGGAAAAAGCAGTTAGCGTTGCAGACAATTAGAAAATATCTAGTACTAGATTGAAACATCAACAACTTATTACAATGAGAGATGGAGTCAAGGCAGCCGGTAAAAATTGAAGGTTAGCATGATTATTAACAAAGCCAACAAAAGCAGTGCGTAGCACTTCTAAGCACTTCAGTATATGTATGTACTTCTAGTATCTATATAGACTTCGACTTCTACTTACAACCACCTAGAAGTATAATAAGTTCTATAACTCTCAAACATAATAATAATAATAATAATAATAATACTCGACTCCTCGACTCCAGCCTCCAGCTATGTAGTTATATGTTATATAGCGACACGAAATACCAGCTCCGACAAAAGCTCAAAATCTGGCTGAAAAACTATGTACTTCTATTTAGTAATACATACTTCTACTTCTAGAATACATGATACATAATAATAATAATAATAGTAATATTGTAATATAATTAGGTAATAGTTACATAACCGTAAGACAACGAAAGAAACAAAT
>JACLAD010007040.1_pt1 | contig 27019 bp, 38 predicted proteins | sample 8027901 | NCBI WGS metagenome assembly JACLAD01 (sample SAMN15725071, study PRJNA655200) | protist metagenome | isolation source: fluorescence activated cell sorting (FACS) single amplified genomes of... | place: Spain: Blaines Bay Microbial Observatory, Mediterranean Sea | collected 2016-07-05 | reverse complement strand
CGTTGCGCTAAATGAGTAAGGATTTAGTAGAGTACGTAAATTATCAACATATCTTACAAGCTTGCAGTTGACTATATACAGTGGACAATATCAGAGGGCTGGATTAAAGGTATCTCACTTTCTGACCATGATGAAGCTTACCATGAAAATTAGAGTTGCACTTATAGCATCTATCATCAACCTGTGCATCCTTGACACAGCCTACTTCTTTGCATTCAGCAACCACGATGTCTCCATCCTCCTTACCGTGCTTAGAGCATTTTCCGTATGCATGTACAAGCGTTGTACAACCCACTCTGCTGCATTCAGGAACCACGATGTCTCGATCCTCCTTACCGTGCTTGTAGCATTTACCGTGTGAACGTACAGGCGTTGTACAACCCTCTCTGCTGCATTCCTTTTTTCTACGCTTCTTTTTCCAAGCTTTAGGATCTATACTTCCGATTCGTTTCATCAGATTTTCATAGGTCACTTGTGACGGCCAATTTGCATTTAGGTTGGTTTTCTTTACTTCGGCATTTAATGCACGCAGCTTCTCCGCCCTCTTGTTGTATGGCTTCCACTCTTTCTCCGTCCACGTCGCTTGATCCCACCATAATACTTCGCTGCTGGCTTCGCTGCTGGCTTCGCGCTTCTTCTTGGGCCCTTGTTGTTCCTTGACCTCCTCATCTCTATTCCCCACCCGTGATGGATAGGAGCTATATCTTTTATTGGCTATATATCTTTGCAACTCACCGTTGCAGTTATATTCGTTCATTGCTGCGGTGAGTTTATTGTCACGTTTATGACTACTAGGCAATGTAGCCAGAGCCCCTATTTTTTCTACTGCTTCCAGATAACATTTGACCATTCGTTGATCGAATGACAAATCTGCTTCTTCTGCTCCATCCTCTATCTTCACCGTCACTCCAGTGACGTCACTACTCATACTCAATTTTTCTCACTGTGTCGTGTCCTTACCGACCCAAGGACTCTCACCCCGATGTAACTTATATAATAAGCATCTATACTTACGTAGGACATTACACTGAGCTTTCAATATATATCAAACAGTAAAAAAATGAGAGAGTATCAAAAAGAAAAACTACAAGCTGAAAAGCAGAGTAAATGCCAAAAAGTAAATGTTAGTTTCACTGTATTCACGCTGCTGCAATCGATCTGTGGGTTCACAGCGTATCGAAGCAAAGCTATCAAAATTAAAATCAAAAAGGGTCATTTCTCGGCAACTGCAGACGCAAATGACACAGAATTGCATCTGTGTACTCTGAGTGCGCTAGAATCGATGGTGTTCACTCAACAACTGTCGGAAAGTGGTGATGAGAAGGAGAACTTACCTCTTTATATTCAAATCCTGACGTGGTTTTAGGATCACCACCCCGCCGGTCTCTTCCTTATATCTACAATTCAGTTTCTAAAAAACCTCGTAAGGAAGAGAAGAAAATAAGAATGACTATTGAGTTCGTGCTAGAAATATTCTTGCGGTGACGAATGTGGTGCTGGTTAGCAATTTCTGTACTTACGGTTTCGACCAGAGGTTTCCACCGCTCCGCTCTTGGTAGGAGCTTGCTTGCCACCAGTGCTCGCATGTCTCAAATCACAGTCAACCATGAGGGTCTTGACATTGTCTGTAATCCCGTGTCTCTAGAGTTTGACATCGGGAATGTCACCATCCTCGAAGCAAGCAGTGAAAGCCAAGAACTACTTGTAGACATCGCCTTGGAGACGAGCGACAATGATGAGCCGGAGAGCGATCCTTATGGCGCCGTATTGTGGCCATCTGCTTGCACTGTGGCCAACTACTTGCTTTCCAATTATTCTAAAGAACAATTACAAACGTTGAAATTGTTTGAAATTGGTACTGGTACAGGTTTGGTGTCCTTGATTGCATGTAAAGCTGGTTGTCGACAAGTTATTGCTACTGATTACAATAGCTTGCCTTTAGCACTTCTTCAGAAAGCAATGCATATCAATAATGTACAAAGTGAGTGTATGGTGACTACCTTGCAATTCGATGTAAAGAACACGTCTCAACATATTCCCAAAGATGTAGATATCTTTCTCGTCGCGGATTTACTATATGATATTGGAACAGCTAAAGCAGTGGCGAAACGAGTATATGAAGCTTATTCTCAGGGAGCTACCATCTTATTAGGCGATTCACCCAATAGACCCGGAAGGCCATATTTCATTGACACAATTTCTGAACTTATGGGAAGAAACGTCGAGTTTGCAACAGTTGAAGGTCATAGTGTCACTGGTGAGAGACATGACCTCATAAGTGACCAGAGAAGTGTTGATGATCAGATCAGAGCATTAGACATGGGATTACTGGTCTTAATACCACCCACAAAATGAGTAGGTCTGGAATAAAAGGTATGACAAATGTGGAGTAATAGTGGTTATGTGTATGTTTGTATGTAATGATTTTCAACTGGTTTGTTATAGACACTATAAATATAGTGTCTTCTCGCACTTCTTACATTGGGTATATTATCATCTCACTATGTGCATAACCCTCACCCTATATCACCTGTCTTCACGTCATGTCAACAATCTCGATCTCAGTATTCTTCTCAACACTGCTGTCACTCTCACAACGCTGCCTCTTGCTCTTTTTGGACTGCTCTTTAAGTTGTTTGGATGTATGTGCCATGTCTATTGGCAATGCTTGTCGCTTCATACCACTACGCGCATTCTCCTTACAATTGACTTCATCATGATAGCTGTCAATGAGTTCCGAATCGCCTTCTTCCATCGCTTCAGGAGGTATATTCGTAGGCATTCTCTCTCTTCTATTAGAACTGTTTCCCACCCTATTCAATGAATCAGTCTTGATTGCTTTCCCTCTCTTGTTCTTGCTATTGACATTACCATGCATAATATCATCATTGAAATATGCATCCGCTTCATCATCCTTACTATTGGCATCTGCAGGAAATGTGGAGGCAAAATGTCGATCAGTAGTGGTGGTCTCAGTCTCTTGTGATGACTCGATCTCTTCTGGTTGGTGTTGTTGGAAGTTTCGTGTAGAGTCCCCGTAACGTTGCTCTTGTGTTGCCTCCTCTGCGTCATCCTGAACTTCTATACTAGAGCCATCTTCCCCTTCGATTTCCAACGTATCGTGTTCTACACTAATATCCGTTGCTCTTTGGTCAATTTCCTCTCGCCCTTGACAACCGTTTGAAGCAGACAAATTTCCAAAACCATCATCAAAACCATCAGTTCCAGTAACCCCGCCATTACTGCTCATCAATCGATCCATCTCCCCATCGAGAGCACTCTCCCTTGTCTTTTCAGTAGAAGAAGCATCGATTGCCGTCAAATGCTCAAGAAGATTACCATTACCTGGACCAGGACTTGATTTTGATATTCCTCTGAAATATCTACTTGATTTAGGTTCATCCATTTCTTGACGATATATGTCAATGGTGCTGGTATTGACAATTAGATACTGTGATGTGTCCGCTTCGTACTTAATATTCACATATTCTACTAGATTGGTGTTCGATTCTAAAGACACAAAGTCGATGACCATACTTGTCTCAATGCCACTAAAAGATAGATGGATCTGTGAGACAGGCTTTTGTGTTTCAGATGACAAAGCTGAAATGATATCCGCCAAATCGTCGCTGCTGGAACGACTGTAGGAACTATTCGCAAGTAGTAACACTGTCAACAGGAGACACGTGGAACTCAAACCGACCAGAATGAAGAGCGTCCCAGAACTAAAGTTCGACGAAGAAGCGAATCTAGCGCCGTAGCGTCGCGCGTTGAATAGCGGCTTGTACATTCTACCTTATTTCATTTGCAAATGAACCTGATATGGGTACCAAAGGGTCGTGCGGAGAGTCCAAGTCATCGCAAACCTCGTTTCCTCGCAGCAGAAGATGCGGGACTCCCGACCCGGCACTTCTCATTCGACGTCGCCTGATGCTCGGATTCGCGAAATTCGTGAAAAAATGACCCGGGTCCGGGGGTAGATCTTTTTCGGACTAATTTTTTTTTTAAGCTCCGTTTCGCAAGGCATTATGATTTTATTTGCTTCGGGTACTTCATCATCGCCATATAGTGGCCTTATTTAGCAATATATACAGAATTAATGTGTCATAAATTTAATTTGTGTTATCTATGTCCATTTCTTCTACATTTTCGCTGTCTTCTATATTTCCTCGCTTCCTTTTCTTCTTCCTTAATGTTTTCATACAAGAAACTCCCCATTCGTATTTCTCATCATCATTTTCTTGCGCAGTAGCATGAAGCCATTGATTGATGCCCTTGGTCTTGTTAACTTTACATATTCTGTCGTAAAGAGTAGTATACGCCTTGGCATTATGTCCTTGGCATTATGTCCATCTTGTACAGGTTTTTTCCCAGAACCATCAGAAAGAGTGTGGTTGAATACGTACATATACCTCTTGTATGTCGATACTAAATGCTTACATTCAGCAGTACCAGCCGCATATTCCATGTTCTTGATTTCGTCGTAGTTTGGGGCCTGTACCTCATTATAAGCAGCAGTCCTTCTGATTATAGCTTCAAATAACTGCATTACCTGGCTGAACTTGGAAAATGATCGCCTCTCTCTTGGATCAAAGATATCCTTGTTCGTTATATTCCGGTAAGGATGCAATGAATAACTCTGTAGTGGCGGAATCCTACTACCCACGCAGCGAAGAAGATTTCAATACTGAGTGTTCCTCTTAAATTCAACTTCCACGTCTCAGGCAACTTCCTTGTTGGGTAGGTGTTGCGGTCATCTCCATCCCAGTAGAACAAGTCGTACATTCCATTCCTTGCCGCAGTAGGTGCAGCACATTCACTCGCCGTCTGAATCACGCGACATCACGTGATTCTTGCCTTTGATTGAGTAAACTGGAACTTGCATTTGCATCCATGATGTCATGCTCAGCACTCACAAAATGCTTTCTCCAAAAGCACACCTTCTTATCAACTAGCCTCAACCAGTTGTCACAGTGGCCTATGTACTTGTCCCTAGTTTTTCTAGAAATTGACATATCTGAAATTGCTGCAATCTCATGTCCTTTTTCATTCTCAAGAGCTTTCTGTATTGCTCTCTCTTCTTTCGCAGCACTTTCACTCATATCAGCATACAATTGTTCTGTTTCCTCCACGACTGCGGGATCGTCTCCAGGATATCCATGTGGATATGCTAAATTGTAAAGGCTCCCAGCAGCATCCGTGATTGCGGTAGACATCGTCGCCAGTATACCGGCACCAGTGGACCCCATACTTGAGGAGGATCCAGTACTGATACCATTATTACCACTGGTATCAGAATCCATCGTCATGACTTCATTTGGACTTGAAATTCCTTCTTCATTGCTCAATATTGCTTCAGATCGCCTCTCTTTATGCGCATGGACCTTTTGCTTAACACCAGACATTGCTACGAACACCTGCAATGGTTCTATACACCAAAACTTCACTCAGGACTACTTCAAATGCCCAAAATAGTGCCTTGTGTCCCGAGTTTCTTTTTGCTCCGAGTTTTTCGATAAAAATGTCGAATCAAGAGGATTCGCGAAACTATGCCCCGCACCCTGGGGCGCTTCTTGACTCCCCAAATGATGTAAGGGCGCGAATTCACGAAATTTTCACGAAATAATATTTTCGCGAATCCGGCAGTTTTCGTACAGCAGCTGCTCATAGTGTAGTAGTAACGTCGATCGAGCCAGCTATCGTTTGAACAATCTACTGTGCTTTTGTACTAGCCTTTTCTGCTGGATTCGAAGCAGAGAGGAAGCAGCCAGACGCATTCATTTTGGGCCATCGCTTGACTCTGGCGAATTGAAATCACATCACAGCCAACTCTTGAATTAGAATTTTCTTACTCGTAGCGACGGAAGTAGCGGTTTCAAAATGTCGACAGACGGTCTTCCTTCCAGCCCTGGGCTTACGAATTACGCTACTACTGATGGTGCACATAATATCAGCTCAGCATTGGGCGGTGCGTTTTCCACTCGAGGAGAGTCGAATGCATCTCCTCGAGAATCGAATGTGCCTGGTATGTCAAAGAAGACTGATGGAAGTGGTACCAGTGGCTTCAAGGATAACAACAACCTTCCTAAACCTGCGCCCAGTAATACCGGTACAACTACTAATAAAACCACAACGGGGTTTAATTTTACCATGGGCGCTGCTAGTCAGGCAAATAAGTCCTTTGCTGTGGGCAATGCTGCATCAGGGGGCACTACGAGTGGTGTGGGAAGTGTTCCGCCCACCCCTTCAAATTATCCTCGCCCACCAGTCCATGAAGGTCCTACACAAGCATCGCGAAAGAGGGGTAGTACGCTGTTCCCATTGGCATCCAAGTTCTATTATGAGATCACGAATGTGGCCTACCATCATCAAAATGCACATCAGGTAAGTATTCTTCTCTCCTTCTCTATCATTCTTTTCTCCGTTGTCACTCTCTTATGATAGTGATGATGAGTATACTCATCTCTACCCTCTGCTTTCCCGCTCTTTCTATTCATATATTCCTCACTTTCTCTTTCCTTCCTTATCTTACTATACACCATTGTGATCCTCATGACCATGCAGGTGGAATACACTGAATTAAAGAACATGTACTTCGACAAGAAGGTATCCGACTATTTTAGTCAGGTATTTGATATCCCTGCGAAAAATACAGCAGATTGTCAAGCTTTGATGAAAGGACAAATCAAGGATATCAGCGCAGAGGACTTGACACCAGAAGTGAAAGACATTGTGAGTAGTATATGTCAATCTTTTTCTGTATCGTCTTGTTGCTCTCTCTCTCTCTCTCTCTCTCTCTCTCTCTTTCTCTCCCTCGTGATTACTATGAATGCTGTGATGATGGGCAGGAGGATCAGGCTAACACTCATTTCTTTATGTGCTCCGTTGATCCATCGATGATTTTATATTCCACTGCCGCTTCACCAAACCTGACTAACCTGCCTGTACTTTTTGGATTAGGTTTTATCATTAGCTGATGAATTAGAACTCAACGAGCTAGTCTGTCTGGATTATTATGTGGCCATCTTTCGAGATTCCCATTTGATTCGTACTTTAGAGGAAGCAGACAAAGAGAAAGGCTCAGGTTATTACAGTTTGCATGATCCTATCAAAGTTAAGGAAGCAGTGAAAGATCTGTTCTTATATGAGAAATCTACAGTATTGAAGAGTTTGTCCTTGCTGTTGAAATTGTATCAAGCACATCGTATAAAAGCAGAGAAGGACTTTTTACAAAGAAGTTTACAAGACAATGCTGGTCCAATATTGAACCGTACTGTTAGAGAGGATGATGATGAAAATGAAGAACCGCTCTTCTTCGACCCAATGCATGGTCCTGATTTAAAAGAGCTGATGAATCCCCATAACGACCCGGGTCATGTGGTAAATATAGCACAGGATGCCATATCTAAATGTGATCTCAATAAGCAAGTATTGAAGTCTATGCAAAGTCGATACACCATCATCTACAGGTTCGTTTCTTCTTCTCCTCTACTGTGATTCTTCTTTTTCCAATTCTCAAGTATGATGCTAATGATGATACTAACCCTAACCCTAACCCTAACCCTCTTTATAATGATTCACAATGACTAACCCTTACCCCATACCGCCTATTGCAGAGAGTATAAACATGCGAAGACGTACAAAGACATTTATCATCCGCCCAACACAAATACCGAAGGGGGTGTCGCCGCAGGTGGGCAGCCCGCCGCTATTCAACAACCCAATGGTGTGGTACCTACTTTTGGGAACTTTGGGGTGGGTAACAAAGGTGCTGTGGGAGGATTTGGAGGTGCCAAAGGATTTGGTTTCGGGGGAGCACAGCAAAAACCCGTGGGGTTCGGCACTGGACTGAACACTGGGCAAAATAACCAAAATCCGTCTGGGCAAGTCAGTCCAGGAGTGATGGCCACTCCTGCTCAGCAGATCCGATACAGTATGTCTCGCAACGAACCTTTGCTAACGGAACTCCAAATACTTAGTGAAATTTTTTTCTATTCGTTGGGGGGAACAGAGAGTGTCAACGCTTTGAAGATTGTTGTCGCTTTACAAGAGTAAGTTTGGGTATCTCGTGCTTCTTTTATATATATAGATTACCCTTAGTATACCACCATATGACTCTACTAATGTCACCATCGCCCTCATCTTCATTTTTTCATCATCACCATCTCCATCACCTTTTCCCTCCATTTGTCGTCATACCTTATAGATGCATTATGAGCTTCGGGCAAGAACTAAACAGAGAGCACATTACCCCCGACATGACGGAAATGGAACAGCAGTTATTGTATTCTTTCAAGGTAGGGACTTGCCTTTTGCCCTTTCTCCTTCTCTCCTCTTCTGCTCGTCGATCGATGACATTAACCTCTATTGATTCTTCTCCTCATAACCACCCACCATCGTCACTCTCCTGATTACTCACTATTTCCCTGTTGTAAATAGGTCCCATTGGGCAAAGTAATGCTTTCCTTACAATTATCACTGACCAATTGTATTCACATGTGTGCGCGAGACAGTAACATTGCCATAGATGCTATTCTCCAAGTGTTACCTCAAGAATACAAAGATTTAGATAAGGAGGACCAGGACCAGGATCGGAGAGACTGGCATGACCGGGGTAGAACTGGTATGGGAAGACAGGGACATGCTGCATTGAGTATGATATTACTGTCCTACTACAGGTATGATACTGCTTCCTCTTCTCCATCTCCTATGCTCTCTCTCTCTATCTCTGTCTCTCTCTCTCTCTCTCTCTCTCTCTCTACTTGGCAGCCAATCATCATCATTCTTTCATGCGTAGCAATACTAACATGCCCTCCTTGTTCTGCTCTTTCTGTATATATAATATATATACTCCTCATCTTCCTTCTCCTCTTTCTATTCCTTCACTATAGTCTATTGCAATTCAGAATAGATGATATGTGGAGCGAGCAGTACCAGGATGTGGCAAAGTCTTTCGTAATTAAGATCAATGAGTCTCGAGTGTTTACATATTTAAGGTTATGTGTTCTGCCATTGTTACAAACTGGAACCAAGAATAGTGATGGTGACCATACACAGCAACGCTATGTCAATGACAGGTAGGTGAAGTCTCCTCCCTTTTGAATTGGAATATCGTTGGATGACAGTAGAAGACTCCCAAGTATACTCTATCTGTGTCCAATACATTGTCTAATATGGCATATTCTCTCTTTCTTTCTTTCTTTCTTTCTTTCTTTCTCGCTGACACAAAACCGCACTGACATGTTCTCCGTGTCCCTTGATCTTTGTCATGTTTATTTATTTTTAAAAAATCACAGTTGGACGGATTATTTCCGATCCTACATAGCTTTGCACGATACTATCGTTGACGTCTATGCCAATAGTGAAGAAGTTCGTGAGAAGACGGAATCCTACTGCGAGTTAGCTAATCTACTGGCAGCTACATTAGCCGTGTATCCTACCTATAGTAGTCAATTCATGGAAAATGCAATTTCGAGTCACATGGGCTATGCCACATTCTTCAAGCGGTATATCACTGTCATATTAGATAGGTAGGTCTCCCTGTCCCCGTCCTTCCTCCTACCCTGACGAAGCTGTATGTTCCTGCAGTAGAATGAAGATTAGGGCCATACTCACTTTCTCCTTTCTCCATCATCATTGTCATCACCACTATCGTCATTATTATTGTCGATAGTTGTCATAAAAATAAAAACACCTTGATTCCAGCGGTTTATATACTTGCTGGGCTAGCAGATGGAGGCGATCTTTGCACAGAGACTGTCTATCGTTTCCTAGATAAAAACAGTGGCAGTGCTGCTCCACCCGGCCATTTAGGCCACATCCATCATGGACATCTTGGATTGAATGGAGGTCACAAGGCCGGCGGTCCGGGTGGTGCGGGTAGCCTATTGTCATGGAGGAATTTTTTAGATAGAGTTGACGACTGCAATCAGATCATTTGGCCTGATAGCACAATAACTGGACGTGACCGTGACTATGTGTTCCAGCCCGGGTCGAGCACGGGTGGCAGTGTTTTAAAGAGTAATTATGAGAAGACACTATTAGCCATCTTAAACCTGATCCAGTCTGTAACGCGATCGCCATTAATGACTGACAACTTCATACGCGAACACAAACCAGTTGAGCCACTCTTCAAATTATTGTGTGGACCAGTAAGTGTAGAGTTGAAAGGATCTGTATTTCGGGCTCTAGCATCCTTAGCTAGAAGTTGTAGTAAAGATAGTCTGGATCTGATTTGGAGGTAGGTTCAGATAGAATGCTATACTCATTGATTCCTTCAATATCATATCATCCACAATACATAGAGTAACCCAACCCTAATTTATTCACATTCTCTCCCCTTTATGATCGACCCTTGAACCATACATTCGTTACTATCCAATTCTCCCTCTCTCCCTCTCTCACTCTCTCCCTCTCTCACTCTCTCTCTCTCTCTCTCTCTCTCACTCTCTCTCACTCACACACACACACACACACTATACCTTCATTGTCTATCCAGATTGATCGAAAATCATCGCCTGTTGCCCAATGTTGCCTTTGCCAACAATTTGCCTTCCACAAAGGCCAATGATGTGCCTATCGGTATGTCCGCTGGAGGTATGGCCATGCCATTTGGATTGACTGCTACCGGAAGTCATCATCAAGGGTCTCATGGCAATGGACATGGCGACTATGGTCTGGATCACAGCCTGAGGTATAGTCAATTTCATTTACAAGGATTACGTCTCGAATTGGAAGATATAGAGCAAAGCTTAGGAGTGTACATGGTAACAGATGGGTTCCTAATGCTCTTGGATGCACTGTTGAGTAGAGGCTGTGTAGATGATTTGGGTAAAGGAAGTAGGTATACAGGCATTTCACATCTACTTGAATTTGTTGTTGAAGACGTCATGTTGGTAGCAGATGCTCGATATTACAATGGTGCTGTATCTAAAGATCCTTCGAGTGTAGATGATGGCCATATTGCTCATGTGATACATGCGAATGACCGTCATCGAGGAGGTAAAGGTGCAAATAATAATCATAACAATCGTCGACGTGTGGATCAGAGAGAAGCCATGGGTCGAGACAGCAAATATGGAGGTATCCGAAATGAGCAAAGTATATCATCTATAAGTAGTGGCTATTCTGCTCTTTCTGAAGCACAAAAATATAGATTGAAGAGTCGATGTCTGAATGTCCTTTCATCTATCTTGTCCCATTACCCTATACATAAACTCGTTGCTATGTTAGAAGGGAAAAAGAGGGATCGGGTATCTAATACAAATAATGAGAAAGGCAATGGAGGAGCAAATAATGCTGTCAATAATGTGTTCAGTAATAATAACCATGCTGGAAATGCAGGTATGAGCTCTGATGATGACATGATGCAAAAGTTGAAAGCAGATTTCGAAGATTGTATTATTGACTATGAAATCGATGGCCATACTTATCGTAATCCGAGATTGAAAAGTGCAGGTTTCAATGTCATGACAATGTTATTATCGAATAGTCATCACAATTTACAGGAAAACATCTTTGGGTTATTGTCTGAATGTAGTGGGACCGAATTGAGTATTGCGCGTACGAATCAATACAATGCCACTGCTGTATTGTCTTCCAGATTATCAGAAGTTCTCTTTCAGTTAGAAATAGAAAATGATCCGAACTACGGCTTTCATGGGTACCAAGGAGAGCATTGTGATGGTTATTATTGGAGAAGAAGCTGCGTCGCTTCTGCTGTAGGTTTATTATATGAATGCGTATTGCGTGAGGATGCTTTCTATTCGTGTTTCGATAAAGCACCTCAAAATGTTCTTAAATGCTATATCTCCCAAGGAGGCAAGATTGTCGGTCAAGATATCTCCCTGCAGAGAATGCCCATGTCCTTGTATCGGGACAAGGATGCTTTGTGTAGTCTAGTCAATCTCCTATGTTATAATGACAGGTACGTAGCTCTCTTCTCCCCTTTCCTCTTCCCCTAATCCTTCCCTTGCCACCCTGTTGTACAATACTTGCTCTCTCTTCTTCTTCTTTTCTATATCATCCAGGCAATACTCTACTTGTATACCTCTAACTTTGTTCTATCTTGCCCCCTACATCTTCATCTTCATCTTTCATGTCTATTTATTGTGTAGTGGTGGATGGGATATTCCTGGAGTAGCTGCCATGGCGTCTTTCATATTAAAAAAGGTCGTAAAACAGATGTCTACAGAGGCTTTGATGGAGTTCATTAATAGGTACGTACTTCCTCTCTTCCCATTCTCTCTGTTGTTACTCTCTTACTATGCCTTGTGATGGTGATAAGAATGAGTATACTAACCTCCTTCTTCTCTGCTTCCTGCTCTTTCTTTTCATATATTCCTCACTTTCCATCTCTCTTCTCCTTCCTTCCTTATGCTCACTATACCCTTATTGTAATCATCATGACCTTAGATATGGAGCAAAGCATAAAGATGCGATGACCGAGGACATTGTCCGGTCCTTGGATTGCAAAAATGGACGAAACACTCATCAAGCCAATGCCGATGGTATACATAGTGATCATAAACGCAGTGGAAAGCATAAAAATCGTCGAGACCCTGGTGTAGATATGGTTGGTACTGTGAATGGAATGAACTTGCCTATGCCTTCTGATAGTGATATAGCGCATAGAGATGATATGCGATACAAGGATAATCATCGTCGTGATAGAGAGAAAAACAATTACAAAGATGGTGAAAAGGCTGGACAATTGGAGGAGAGTGACAGAGACAGGAAGGAAAACAGGAAGAGGAATTTTGCAAATTTACGTAATGATGCGAGTATTCGAGCGAAATGGAGTTTGCAAGATCTGCAAGCGGCCTTCATTACAGGTAGGTATCGATTTGGCTTTCTTTCTTCTGCATAAAACACCGAGGTCTCTTATTGTATATGCATAATGATGCCCCGCACTAATACCATGCTCTTTCTGTGTCTGCCCTTGCTATTCGCCACCACTATCATCACCATCACCATTATCACCATCACCACCACCACTATCATCACCATCACCATTATTATTATTATTATTATCGCCACCATCGTCATAATTGTCACTGCAGCCTTCCAACGTCGCCCTTTGTCCTATCCTTTGTCAAACGACAGCCTCATACACAGCATAGTCAGTTTGGGGGAGGATGTCTACATGCATCTATATTCGACCATGAATGGTACCCTGCAGAACTTGACGAGTCATAGTAGGTATGTTGTGCTCCTTACTCTTTTCGCTGCTTTGGTGTTATTCTTTGGGTCTATTGTATCTATGATGATGATGAGTATACTAACCTCTGCCTCGTCTCTCTGCTTCGTGCTGCTTTCTATTCATATACTCCTCACTTTTCATCTCCCTTCTCCTTCCTTCACTATACTCTCTCGTCCTGTCATCTGATGGACTTTATCAGTATGACCTATACCAGTATTGGTACCAGTGGCAACAGTGACCAACTAGGCAGTTATGCACCCTATCTATATAGAAACCTCAATGGTTCTACGTATACCGGAAATGGAAACGGGGGCGAAACGGGTCGGCCGCGAGTGGGAGGTGGAATGGAAGTCCATGAACAGTCGGGTGAGTGTCTTCATTTAACCCTTACCCTAACCCTGCTTTGCTCTCTACTCTGTCTCTCTCTGATGGCTACCTGCATCTGGTGGTGATGCCTATTCTAACCCTAACCCTAACCTCTATTTTCTCCTTGCTTCATCGTCATTTACAGGCATACATGCTAGCATTCTTAAAAAAACAGACAGTACTTTCCACAGAGGCATTGGTAATTTGCTCGCCACCAGTTCTACTGTCAATGACTTCTCCCACATGCAAGGGGGGGAGCAACAAGATGCTGCTGTCATGGCTAACTATCATCTCCCCTTGTCTCGTCGCAAGTATATGAACCGCTATGTTACATGTGCAAATGGAATTGAAGTCATTCTCGATTTCTTATTAACCACGCTTGAGGATGATCGAGTATGTTTATCACATTTGCTCTTGGGCCTTGTCCCATTCATTGCCAGGTACAGTGCTTTTATTCTGCTTCTGGAGCTCATCCATGCCATGCTGGACTGTATGCATGACTGCGCGTCGCTAACTATTCTCCTCCTCCTCCTTCATGATGACACTCCCATTCCATTCTATTTATATCTATATAGTACCAAATTGGATCGTTGGGATTTAAAGCTTGCACCGAATTTACATCGCACAGGCCTGCTGAGTGGTGGTGCTCGCAACCAAATGTCACGTTTTCCTGATACTTGCTTAGGACATATTCTATTAATGATAGAAGACAGTCAAGAGCTTATCGTAAGTGCACCAAAAACGAGTGGTCTATGTTATGAATTAATGTACAGCTTGTGTAAATCCAAAATCACGAGTCATGTGACATTGTCATTGTTAAGACATTATACAATCACCATTGTCACCCCTCCAGGTGGATCATCAAATAGAAATAGTACTCAACAACAAAATGAAGAAGCTTCTATAGCTTCTCATCGCTTTTTAGCTTTCTGTTTGAAACAAGTGCTGTACTTAGCACGTCTCAAAGATGATATTTTGACCTCTAAGATTGATGAACTGTACGATGCTAGCCAAGAAGGTGCTTATTCCTACTCCAGTGGCTCTTTGTTACGTAGAAATAGCAGTACTGGTATGGCTATGGACACGTTGACGAGAGGCAGTATCATTGGGAGTCCAATGTCACACCACTTCTATTCGTCTCCTGGACATTCGCATACGTCTTTCAATGCCACGAATGCTTTCAATACTACCAGTAACTTCGGACAGATGGGTCTACCAGATCAAAGGACAGATAGTTTCGATAGTCGAGCTGGAGAGGCTTTTCATGGTGAAGACGTTGGTCCACGTAGTCTCAACTTCTCTCCCACACTCAGTGGTCGCAGTGTATATAGTAATGACAGCCCTCATGAAAGTCTAGAAGAAGAGAGATTCGAACTGAGAACTGATGACCAAATATTGAGAGATTGTCATTTTGATGAAGTACGAGTAAATCTAAAATGTATAATAAGTTGGTTATTGAGATTATTTGCTTTGGAATTCAGGTGTATGGAAGAATTAGCCAAGAACCACGGCATATTAGCATTAGATTTGTTGAATTATACGTTTCTATATACGGATAATTTGTTTCCTATTGACAGTGCAAGTAATACTGATATCGATAGAGAGAGTGAAGCGAATAAAGATGATGAAGCTACAGTAGCGAAGTTTACAACTTTAATCAATGTCTTCACTGAAATCCTTGAACTCATCACGTCTTTGGATGGAACCAAGTACGTAATAGCATTGCTGTGTTTTGTTGTGATGATGATGATGATGAGTATACTAACCTCTGTCTCTCTGCTTCCTGCTGCTTTCTATTCATATATTCCTCACCTTTCCATCTCCTCCTCCTTTACTCACATAATCTTTGAAATTCTTTATATGTTAGTGATATTGAGATCAATGAAGCCGACGATGACATTGCAAAACTCATTGGCAAAGACTCCAATATCTATGCTTCTCTTTTCAGATCGATTGAAGCCAGTTCCGTGTTCTATACTGTAGAAAGAGGTGGTATGGAAAATAGCCATCGTCATCTCAAGGGGTTACAGGACACGAGTCGGGCAGCCAATAAAATGACATTGGTAGAAGGAGGGCTATTTGATGATGCATACAAGCTGTTTGTCGAGCCGGTGATTCGAAACACTCATACCAACGCCAACACCAACATGCTGGGTATGTACACTCCCCCCTCCTACCCGTATTCTGCCCCTCCCATTCAAATTCTCGGTACCGACTTTTGACTGCCTTCATATCTAACCCTAACCCTAACCCTCTCTTGAATCTATTCTCCATTCTAACCCCACACCCCACACCCTTATCATATTGTAGGCCACCATAAGAATGCCAACTTGTCCGGCGACGTCTATCGATTGGGCGTTAGATTGTTGTCTCTCATGAATAAAAAGGCTCGAGATCTAGCTGTATCCATCTATCTCTGTGAAGCCTGGGAACAATGTGTATCCACCCTTTTTATTTGTTTTGGGAAATATTTGCTCACTTCCAAAGACTTGTTGGCCAAATTCACAATTCAAGTCGATCTGGAACCTACACAGGGTGGACAATTGGCCATTGAAGGTGCTATGAGTAGTCGACAGACACAATTACAGCATCAATTGAAAAAACAGGAAATCTACTTTCTGCTCTATTTGGTGACTCCTGCCCTCAATCTGGCCCAGGTGCGTGCACTCCCTTAGCTTTCTAATCATCATCATCATCCCAATGATATGCATGTGCACTAACCTTCTGGTCCTTCCGGTCCGTCTTTTGTCTCGATATCTCCTTCAATTTATCTCCTATAGACCCATCTGCGCACAGTAGACAGTAACATCATCGAGCACCTGACCAAGACAGTGTATGTCTTGATCAATTGCAGCAGGTATGTGGTATATCACTCTTGTCGCCAAAGAAGAAGGAGGGGGGGAGGGGGATAACCTTCCATTCCATTGCTATCGACTCTGTCACCCTCTTTACCTGACTGCATTCTAACCCTAACCCTTGTCATCATTGTTTATATACATTTTTCCTTTTTATCTATAGACATGTATTCCATCATGAAGATACAGTCCAGAAGGCACTCACTAGGACAGTGGAGGTGGGCCTACCCGACAGAGCTCGCGCCACTCCCTCCGAGTATAGTAAACTAGTAGATATAGCAGCAGAAAGGGATCTCGAGATTTTACGGTTATTAGTCAAGATGTTGTGGTCCTTGCAGCAGTCCCAGGTATGTCACTCCCCGCTGCTTCGTGCCTTCTTTCTTCGACGTATTCTCAATGGTTAGCACATGTCATCATCTGATTAATGCTCACTGTGTTCCTTCTCCCTCGTCGCCTCCCACCCTGCCTCTCCACTCCCCCCCTCCCACTCTACTTTACGACAGATTAAGGATGTTCATTGTGCTCCCAAATTGAGAGGTTATCTATATGCCTCTATTTCAAGTTTCTTGAAACCTTATATCGATGATGACAATAATACACTGGTGTCTTCCTATCTACCCGTCATCCAGAGAAAGACACTCCCTGGGGATGTAGGAGGTAGTGATAGTGATAGTGATAGTGACGATGAATTGCCAGCGACATCGACCGAATATAAAGTTAGAGTCAGTGAGACATTGGAATGCAATATCATGTATCTTATCGATACTGTAAGTGGCCAGGAGCTTTTATTTCTCAATATGGCTTGGTTTTATTGTATGACCTCCTGATGATAATGATGAGTATACTAACCTCTCCTTCTTCTCTGCTTCCTGCTGCTTTCTATTCATATACTCTTCACTTTCCATCTTCTTCAACATTCCTTGCCTTCCTTATCTCACCATACCTTTAAATATAGCTATGTATGGATGCTTTAGCTGGTCCCTTACTATGGAAGCTAAACAGTATTGGCACCATGTGTTCCATTTATGCTTTATTAAATGATGCTAGTAAGATCAATGCATTACAGAGTATGTTACACCAAGGATATTTGCAGCAATTGTTGAGGTATTTAGATGAGGGTGATGACAATCCTAATGCCTTAGCAGAAATGAAGGATGGAGGGTTTGGTAATAAAAAGAATATATCTACTTCTATAGTACACCATCATTCTTGGAAGAAAAAACATACTGCCACCACTGGGAGTGGCAAAGAAGAAGAAATTCCCGACAAGCATAGTCATGATCTTAGTAATGCCATATTGTCATTGTGTATTCACATTACTTCCACTTCTGAAGGAGCAGATAGCCTCTTGATAGAAGGAGATGTGTTGCATCGATTACATAGTCTGTTAAAGAAACATCCAGTGCCTACATACCATCCCGTATCCTTCGAGACCAAACCTCATAGCCGCAGTGATACAAATAGTCACCAATCGCAGGTACGTACCGCCCTCTTATCTTTTAATACTTTCTTTACTATTCGTGTGCTAAAATAAACCTCAATCTATCAGTACCTTAGGATTGCACTAACGCAGCCTCTGCACCACCACCACCATTATTATTACCATTGTCATTGCACAGGCTCGTCAGGAGGATAATGCCCGTGTGATAGTATGGTGCACCAGCATACTACCCGTCTTTCGCCTTCTCCGTGCTCTTGCATTCAGTGGGAAGACGCGATATGTATTACAAGATATTGCTGGATTTCTACATAGTCATTCCAAATTGCTTAACTACATTCTAGCGTTGGAAATGCATGAAGCTATCTACATGCAACTAGTGGAATGTGTCTTGAGTCTTATCAAAATTGGCACATGTACCTTTTCCTTTCACAACCGCTATAACTTGAATGATAATATAGGTTTAAATACATCCAATGGTAATGAAGGAGGAGAACCAAATCCAGTTCGAGCAAACGATGCTGGTTTAAATCGTGCCGGTGGTGGGCATGATATGAATAATGATGATAATAATGATCCGAATCGCAGAAGTGGAAATATCGATGGTAGAAGTAATGCTATTAATACAAGTGCAGTACATCCACCAGTGCCTACGATGTGGGAAAGCTTGGGACGCTTCATTAATGACAAGTAAGTGCTTCTATTCATTGCCCTCTCTATATGTTACATGTTGTTTGATATTTCTTTACAAAGATAGCAACCTACACTAACACATGTTCTACTACGTCTCTCCTCCTTGAACTAATGGCAATTGCAATCACCACTCTATCATCTGTATGCAATACCACTGTCCTACTTTCATTAAACAGCACGCGCCGATTTATAGGTAATAACCTTGTCGCACCTCCTTCTAGCGATGACACGGCAACTACTGGGCCTCGTGGAGGTGGTGGGCTAGCTTCTGCTCGACACAATAATGCTTCCGGCCCCTTGCGAGGCCGTGGGGGTGATTTCGATGACAGTGATAGTGAAAACAGTATCAATAGGAATTTCAATTGGATCGCCGGATTTATGAACCCCAACGATCCAACCCGGCGTAGAGGAGAAGCCGGTGTCAATAGAGCAGCGGATCAGGATGATGATCCTAGTGATTTCTTTCGGTTGAGAGTGCCGAACTTCGACGGAACGGGTCGGAAATACTACAAAGTGAGTGAGGTGGTAGATATGAATAGGTCAGTGCTACACTTTTCTTTTGTGGTTTCTCTCTCTCTCTCTTTGATACCTCGATGATGATTATGGTGATGAGTATACTAACCTCTGCAATCTCTGCTTCCTGCCCTTTCTATTCATATACTCCTCACATTCTCCTTCTCCCTCTCCTTCCTTCACTATGCTCACTATACCATGATTGTAATCCTCCGTCTTAGCAGCAACTCTGCTAACCCCAATCTGAACGCTGCCCAAGACTTGATGGAAGGTTTCCATCAGCATGATGGTTCGCATCATGTACATGCTCATCTGCTTGGTAGTACTCTTCATCACGATGCTTCCCATCCAGGAGGACATGGCCAAGCAGGTCATCATGGAAGCCAGCATAATGGTGTCAGTAGTCACGAATACGCCTTCGATGCTTATTGCCGGGATGCTGCAGGATATCCTTTGTCCTCTTACTGTACAGAGTATATACCCATGTTAGGTACGGCTTTCTGTTCTCTTTCGACTGTTCTTTGACGTATAGACATAGACACACATACTAACTTCCGCCTCCTCCTCCTCCTCTTCCTCCTCCTCATCGCCAGGTGACATACTGGTCACGACCGGTTCCCATTCACTCTTGGGCCAATTACAACGCGATTACGAGGCCCTGACTCGCTATTTCAGATCCACTGCTGAAGAACTAGCCTACAAGGGTGCGGACCCGAGTAGGTTACCATTGGACCCATTCACAAGTAATGTGCTTTTTCAACAGGTATATGGCACCTTCTTCTGCTCTGTTATTGCTCTCTTATTACCGCCTTGAGGTGATGATGATAGTGGTGATGAATATACTAACACAACCCTTCCCTTCTGCTTCCTGCTCTTTCTATGTATATATACTCCACATCTTAACCACTCCACCATATCCGCCACAATATACAGGGTCTTGCCAATAGCAGTGGTATCAATAGAGAAGGCAATTATGACTATACACATGGATACCGTACAAACAATGATATCTCGCATGCTTCTTCAAGCCGCAAAGGGAGTGGCGCACTGCTTTCCAGGGGTCGAGAGAATAAGCATGACTATTATGGACGTCGTGATAGTGATAGTAATCTTATGGCTGTCTCAGCTTCAAGATGTTTGCCTCCCGCAGAAGTGCTTGCAGCACATGTACGACTAGAGTTGTGGTACGTATAACATCGTGATCATATTCGACACTTTGGCCGACCTGTCTGGTCTGATCTACCATTAAGTTTGTGCCTGCTATGAACATTCACTCATAGGAACCATCTCACCGTCATCATACTTCACCTCTTCTTCCTCATCATCATCATTATTATTATTATTATTATTATTATTATACCAGTCTATTTACATTGACCAATATCTCCATCGTATTGAGGAATGTTAGTACAGCTGCTCTCTCTCAAGAAAAAGGAACTCATCCACATTTCAACCACACGACCCATGGTGCTGTAGTTCCCGGACATGCTGATGCCAATGCTAATCCTAAGGGTCCTAAGGGTCCTAAGGAGAACAAGGAGCGAAAGGAGAGGTCGATCAGCAACAAGGAAGCATATGATGATGCATTGCAATGCTTACAGGGTATAGATCTAGATGCCATTCTAGAGCTCTTTCTATCTCTTGCAGCAATCGAACGAACAGGCCTTTGGAGTACTGATAATAATGTCAATACCAATACAACAACCAGTGGGTTGCACAGAGGTGGTAGTACTGCTGTGTTGGAGTCAATTGGGGTTACTGGTACAGATGTGCAATTAGAATCCACCAGAGAATCAATACGGGGCATATCTAAGGCATTTAGGGCTACCTTCATTGAATATTTGGACAGGTGAGCCCATCCTTCTCTTTCTATTCTGCTGGTTGTTATTGACTTGCTCTATCTTAAAAGGATGCTAATGAGTATACTAACATGATCTTTGCTTTCTGCTCTTTCTATTCATATATTCCTCACTTTCCACCTCTCTTCTCCTTGCCTTCCTTCTCTCACTATACCCTTATTGTAATCACCCACAGTGTATTGCGCAATTTACTCATCATTATATACAATAAACTCAACAGTCTGTCTATCAATTCAATGCAAGTCGACGATTGGGGTAATATCGTGAACAATGTCTTGTTGCGTAGAGTATTGAATCATGCTCGATCACAACTTACATTGCCTGGTGCCATGGGAGATGCACAAGGTGCCATGGGAGGTATAAATCATCTACGCAGAAGAAGGTTCGATAAGTCTCGAGAAGGTCGCCCCCTCGAAGGACCCGGTAGGGTCGGGGCGGGAGTGGATTCCCTGGGTGCAGACGTGCTAGCAGAAGAATATAGAGATGCACGAAGTAGCCAGTTTGTTATTGAAGAAATCGATAAGATTGTGGCAGCGTATACCCTATAGGACACGGACACTGCACTATTACTTCGAGACTGCATCGCATTCAAGCATAGAGAGAGAAAATGGTAGAGATGAATGTCGACTTGGAGACATATAATAGCCAGCAAGAGAGACCGTCCCGGGGTCGGCATTCCGGGAAATAGACACAAGAAAAGAAGAATAAAGAAAGAGATAGAAAGTCGCCTTCAAATGGCTATTCATAGTAGTAGTATATATTGTAATTGTCACTGAAAAGATTCGGCAAAATTTTTACACTTCTGGCTACATCCATACACTATCATCATATTCGATTCACATTCACATATGGAGGTGAGCAGTGACGCGCCATGGGTGGGATCCCAGCCGTAGATGCTCATTTAGGCTATATAGTTCGCGTCGTCAATAGCATCCAAAAGTTGAGACCACATTCGGGTGCCACCATAGCTATCCTCACTGCTGGTCATTACCACTGGGATGCTGTACTTCTCATTCTCATTATTACTCTCAATAGAATCTGTACTGATATCACCACTATCAGTATCAGTACCAATGGGAGTATGACCCTCACGCACAATTTGCTCCACTTGTTGTCGAGTGGTTTCCAACATGTCCTGTCTGGCACTCGCATTTTTCAATTTATCAGCTTTAGTCATAACGATTATGTATTTAACATGACTTGGCAAAATAGTATTCACAATTTGCAAAATTTCATGATCAACATCCAATAGCCCATGGCGACTATCCACCAAATGCAGTACAACACGAAGACTACGACGTTGAGTAATATATAAATTCAACAATTGAAGCCATGCCTCACGGGCACTTCGTTTAGCTTCAGCATATCCTAATCCTGGTAAATCGACGAAATATAACGTATTTGTCAGCTTTTTAACGGCTCTTTCTTCCGGACTAGTCGTCCGGTGTGTACCCAAAGAATCTCCTATGGCACCCTTGGGACTCTTGGGAGCATGCTGTCTTTTCATTTTTTTTTTCCTTTCAGGCTTTGTGTTACTCTTATTGTCATCAGTATTGATCCTCTTCATTCCTACCAACTCTATACCGGCAGGCAAGTCTCGAAAAGCAGTCCTACCCTTGAGCTCGAAATAATTGAATTCGCTGCGATAATGAGACAATGATGATTACAAAAAGATGGGGTACCACAAGAGTAGAAGAGGGTTAGGGTTAGGGTTAGGGTTAACCTCTTTAATTGGTATGAAGGAATAAAATGAAGAGTGATGCCTATCCATCTTCCCCAGATCTCTTACCTCGTCTTTCCAGGTGTCTTGCTAGTGAATGCTAGCCCCTTCCGATTAGTCAACATATTGACTAGACTCGATTTACCTACATTACTACGGCCTATGAATGCAATCTCCGGTACATGAGTACGACCTCCTCTCCACATCCTACCAGGAGGCATATCCGATGACATGATCGCACCACTCTTGTCAACATTATCATCATCATCGTTATTATTATTATTATCATGGTTCGTGCTGATATGTTCTACCGAGGTACCGAGGTCGTGGTGGAGTTTGGGCAAGCTGTCCATGCTTGTGGCCCCCTTGATAAAGCGAATATCTTGAACGAAACTGGGACCCAATGATGATGAGAAAGAGAATGCGAAAGAAGGAGATCGTGTTAGTGTGTCCTTGGCGACATCAGCAGCAGCAGCAGAAGAAGATAAAGGAGGTGGTGGAGGAGGAGAGGGAGGGAGTGACTGACCAGTTCGTGATCAAGTGCAGACTCTCTTTGTCATACAATCCACCCAATGCGATGATCTTGCGGAGAGCTGACCTGATGATGGTGATATCTGTGGTTGTTTTCAAAAAACGAATGAAAATTGTTTTACTATCATTTGATCCGATGCAGTATGTATCAGAAGGTGACAAATTGAATGAATCAAGGAGGGGGGATAACGCATCTCTCAATTACAAGCCCCCCCCCCCCCCCCCCCCCCCCCCCCCCCCCGCTCATATTAGTATACTCGTCGTCATCATAGGCAAAGCAATGGAGAGTACATATGAAGAAACCATATGTTTACCTCAACTGTAGATTGTCCCCAAGGCTGATACCCGCGCTACTGATATCTTGGGCCATACTTCTCTCTGTACTAGTAGTCGTAGTAGAAACCGCATTGATTCTCCTGCTGGAAGAAGGAGAAGACGACAATGAGTAATTCCATTGGAGCATATTATCTAACAATAGGAGTGCCTTGGAATATTGCTGATTGAGGGTATAGGATATAATCATTTCTCCTAATAGAGCTGTCATAATCTCTGAAGGCACTTTATCTCTCGCCTTTCTCTCCTTCTCTTTCGCGTGCTCTGTGGTTGTACTAGTGTGGAGGACATTGACGTGGAATACTTCTGACAAGAACGATTCTGCAACATCTATACGCTTCAATTTGCCACAGGTCCGAATAATAGATAGCAGGTCGTCATGCTCATACCATCCTTCTCCTATCTCTTCTGATAGTGAGATATGGCTGTCTCTAGTATGGATGAGCTGTGTCTTGTATGCTTCTATGAGAGGCAGGATGTGGATATGCTTGTTGACACCTTTCATCCTGTCTAGCGTACGAATCGATAACAATAAGTGCTCATTACGTAAACTGCCCATTTGCCTCAAGTCGTCAATTCGCGCGAAGAGGGACTTGACATTGTTGGATCCGCGTACTGTGAAGAGAAATTCACGGAAGGTGGCCATAGAATCGCCAGAGGGTTGGAGATCAACCTCATTCCTGACAGAGTACGAACGCGTCTGTATCGGCACTCGTACGGATTTAAACGCCGCTATACCGTCATACAAGATAATCAAGAGCACTAAAAGTGCCCTCCAGGAGCATATGGTCATATCAAGTGATAGACTAGGTGCATGAAAGCACAAACACACACTGATGAATGATGAGAAGTGACTGCATATACAAGTCGGGTCGGTCGTCGACAACTACAGACTACTGGAAAAAGACCAGCGATACGAGCTCATCTAGTCGACAGAATTTGCAACTGAATAACAAAATTACAATATGGGTAATCGTATGACCTCGTCCGGAAAGTCTTCGCGACATAAGGAGGAACACCGTTTGCATACGAGTGGCGAGAAAGTAAGTGCCAGCGCTACAGCGCACCCACGCATTTGTCACTCACGATTGGGGTGAAGGTGGGCGCAATCATGCTCTTATAAGTCAAATCAATGCCCTTCTTAAAAAACTAGGAATCATTACTTGGTTTGATGAAGAATGCATGACTGGCGATGACATACAAGGCGATATGGCAGAAGGTATTGAGAACACAGCGTGTGTGGTGGTCTTTATTACATCGCGTTATTACAACAAAGTTAATGGAAAAGATTCCAGAGACAATTGTAGATTTGAGTTTAAACACGCTGTTTCAATACTAACGGAAAAGAAAATGATACCCGTGGTTGTAGAGAAAGCGATGAAAGAGAAAGAGAACCTGCCTTGGAAAGGAATCCTAGGGGCAAATCTGGGAAGTAAATTGTATATAGATATGACTGACCATGATGAGGCAAGTCTCAAAGCAAAGTCCATTGAATTGTACAATAGGATAGTGCAGGTGGCTGGGCTTTCTCTACCAACACGAACCGCACCATCAGCATCTTCAAGCAATGCGAAAGTGTCTGCACCATTGAGCGAAGTAGAGCAGCTAAGTAGAGTAGCAGAAATGCAGGAGCAAATGAAAGCAGCAACGATCTTCTCTCAATCTTCTGGTTCCAAAGAGAGCACGAATCGGCGTCCTACTCAAGATCCTAGACTAGTGCGCACTGATGCTGATATCAGGGCAGCAGTGAATCTGTGGTGTAGTGATCGGGCAGCGGCTGAGCGCAAGTATGGCCACGTCTCACAGTGGGATACTAGTGCAGTGACGAATATGAAGGAGCTATTTAAAGACATGAAGGATTTCAATGACGATATCAGTCAATGGAATGTAGGCAATGTGACTACTATGTATCGTATGTTCTATAATGCCAGGGCCTTCAACCAGCCTATAGAGCAATGGAATGTAGCCAATGTGACTAATATGATGGGTATGTTCTATAATGCCTCTGCCTTCAACCAGCCTATAGGGCAATGGAATGTAGCCAATGTGACTAATATGCGGGGTATGTTCTATAATGCCTCTGCCTTCAACCAGCCTATAGAGCAATGGAATGTATGCAATGTGACTTATATGGTGTATATGTTCTATAGTGCCACTGCCTTCAACCAGCCTCTAGAGCAATGGAATGTAAGCAATGTGACTGATATGGAGGAGATGTTCTATGGTTCAGGTATCAGTAGTGCCAATAAGCCGCGCTGGCTCAGATGATTGTAGAGAAAGATAGAGATCGATAATGAACATGAAGAAGCGCCATCTGTTTGACCATGTAAATTATTGCTATATATGTATATTGCTTGTAATTGAGAGATGCGTTATCCCCCCTCCCTTCCCCTTCCCCGCTCAAAAAAAAAGCCTCTCTCGGAAGTGACCAAAAAGAGAGAGGTCGATCATCCAAATAAATTTGTCCAATTTGGTCGCCGATATTGCACGGGGTGCACTATTGGCGCGCCTCACAAGTCTCTGGGGTATCTCGGAGTAGTTTGTCAGCGAATTTTGTGACTTTTCTGTGAGATTCGGTGCAGAGTAGCCGCATAATTGCCATTACGCTCGTAGTAACTTGGCGAATAGATTTGTGGTTGCTATGCAGAGCTTATCCCTGGCTTCGAGTTATAACACGAAAAATGGTTTCGCGTATGACCTCTGTGCTGAAGCACGAGTCGCAGTAACTGATTGTGCGACTAATATCGTACAATATGAGTTCCGTCTCCTGCCGCCTCCCTCTACTGCACCCTATACCCACTTGTGCATTGTCAACAAGTATCTGCTAGCTTGTGATAAGCACGGGACTTGTTTTGTACTGTATGACTTACAGAGAGGGAGTAATTTGGGTCTATACAAGAGTAATCTTTTTGGAAAAGATCAGTGTGAGAAGAGTAGTGAAATTAATGAGCTTATTAATGGCAAAGATGGAGAAGGTATAGTCTATGTGACCTATACACACTGTAGTGACGTAGGGATAATGATGATTGACTTGCAGAGGGAGGTTTTGGTGGCTTTCACCGAAGAAGAGAAAGAGGATACTCATTTAAGCAATATCGATGTCCGAAACCATATTGTCTCATCAAATAACCTTAACCATGGTGAAAGTGGTACTAATCACAATATGAGTTTAGAGAATGATAATAAGATCAATGACCAGAAGCGAAGCAAAGACAAGAGACGCAAACAGCAGAAATATGTCTGTTCATATATTCATCGCCTCCCACTCGGACCTGGCTCAACTCAGCCTGTCCTGGCACCCCCAGAGGCATATCCGACCGGGGAGCGCACTCCCAGAAGCACCCACATCTTGTCTTTGCGTGTACACCCTTCTCGGCCTCTATTGCTGATAGTTTATGCTGGGATACCGCATACACAGGTACGACACTGCTTCTTCTTCTCCATCTCCTGTGCTCTCTCTCTCTCTCTCTCTCTCTCTCTCTACTTGGCGACCAATCATCATCATTCTTT